>Ga0157372_10002006_pt1 | contig 22119 bp, 17 predicted proteins | sample C55metaG_FD_115307 | JGI IMG/M metagenome (GOLD analysis project Ga0157372, IMG submission 115307) | Corn rhizosphere microbial communities from Kellogg Biological Station, Michigan, USA - C5-5 metaG | ecosystem: Host-associated > Plants > Roots > Rhizosphere > Soil | place: USA: Michigan... | reverse complement strand
TGAATGGGACTTGCAATTACATTTTGAGCCGCATTGAAAGCGCGGGTGTGAGTTTCGCGGATGCTTTGCAGGAGGCCCAAAAGCTTGGCTTTGCCGAAGCTGATCCGACTGATGATGTCGATGGCTTAAACGCGCGTGCCAAAATCACGATTCTGTCGCGGACTGGATTGCGAGTTTCCGCAGATTTAGAGAGCATTTCTGCGCGAACGATTTCGGTGATTGAGCCGGTTGATTTTGAATACGCCAAGTTGCTTGACTGCACGATTCGTCAATTGTCGCGGGCGCGAAAAACTTCAAAGAAATTATTCGCAACCGTCGGGCCGGCGCTGGTCCACGCGTCTTCACCATTGGCGCGCGTCGAAGGCGCACGCAACCTGGTAATGTCTACCGGCAAATTCGGCGGTGAAACAGTTTTCGCGGGGCATGGCGCCGGCGGGCATCCAACCGCGGTCGCAGTAGTTTCGGACCTGATAGCGATCGCACGTTCGCGCCAGATGAATGGCGCGGCCCTCAGTGAAGGCGAAGTTCCGCAGCTTTCTGTCAGCGCAGATTTCACCTCGCGACATTATCTGCGATTTACGGTGCAGGACGAGCCTGGCATCATCGCGTCACTGGCGACAATTTTTTCGCGACTGGGAATTAATATCGATTCGGTTTTTCAGAAGCCGGGATATTCGAAATCGAAGCTGCCGTTCGTAATCACGCTTGAGCCTTGCCCGGCGTCGCTGGTTGAAAAAGCGCTAAAACAAATTACTTCTCTGAAATTCCACGTGCAGCCTTGCCTGAATCTGCCGATCCTCGACTAACGGTAAGCTGTTAATCAACTTACGCGATCGCGCGTTTGTCCCGTGAAAATGCTTTTTGAATTAGCGTGTGTCGCGCTGCGCCAATCAGCCCGGCATCGTCATTCAAAACTATTTTTACCGGCATGTCCTGAAGAAGTGCCTGCATCCTTCCCTTGCCCAGGAAAGACTTCATGAAGATGGGATCGCGCATCTTGGGAACAATTTTTGCGGCGATGCTGCCTCCGATAAAGACTCCTCCCGTCGCCATGAAATTGAGAGCGCAGTTCCCGGTTTCCGATCCGTAAACGCTGACGAAAATCGACAACGTTTGTTCACAGATCCCCGCCTTGCCTTCGAGCGCCAGTTGCGAAATCAACGCCGGCGGATCCTTGGCTTGGCCAATCTGATCGCGCAGCCAATCAGGCTCTTCAGCCTTTTTTAAATCGCGCAGGAAGTCGTAGATATTTTTGATCCCTGGCCCGGAAAGTATTCGCTCGCAGCTCACATGCTGAAATTGTTTGCGAAGGTATTGCGCCAGTTCCATCTCGATATCGTTTTTAAGCGCGAAATCGGCATGGCCGCCTTCGCATGGAAAAGGATGGTGGCGAAAGCCATCCCAATAAAGGCCGGCGACGCCAAGGCCAGTGCGTGCGGAAATTACGGCTCGGTTCCCTTCCGCTTCTTCCGCGCCCTCACTCAAGGTCACGAAATCTTTTGACTCAAGGGCGTCCACTCCATAGGCATAGGCTTCAAGGTCATTGATCAAGCCGACGGACGGCAACCGCAATTGCGCCGCCAGTTCACCCGCATCAATCGTCCATTCCAAATTCGATATCTTGCTTTTGCCGGCGCGCACAGGGCCGGCAACACCAAAGCAGGCGCTGTGCACCATGATGCCCTCGGTGCCGACAAAAGTCTTGATCAGTTCCGTGAGGCCGCCGTGCTCCTGGCTCTTGTAAGTTTTGTCGACAACGCGATGAAGCTGGTTACCCTCAGTTTGAAAAGCCGCGAGCCGCACGCGGGTTGCGCCAATGTCACCTGCGAGAATCATTCGATTGTCCTCCACACCCGTCCGTCGCGTTGCAGCAAGTCGTCGGACTCTTTCGGCCCCCAGGTCCCGGAGGCGTAGTTGGGAAATTTTCGCGGCGGTAGCGCAGTCCAGACGTCGAGCATGGGATCAACGATGCTCCAGCCCGCCTCAACCATGTCCGCGCGCTGGAAGAGGGTGGCGTCGCCGATCATGCAATCGTAGAGCAGAACTTCGTAACCGGTGTACGCGTCCTCGCCGAAATATTTGGAATACTCAAAACTCATGTCCACGGAACCCACGCGCAAAATCGGGCCAGGAATTTTTGCGCCGAAGCTTAGTGAGATTCCCTCGACCGGTTGGATCTGAATCACCAGCTGATTCGAATGCTTTTTTACCGGCCATTGCGGAACAGATCAAACGGCGTCTTCTTGAACTGGATCGTGATCTCGGTGTGCCGCTGCGCAAGCCGCTTGCCGGTTCGCAGATAAAACGGCACGCCAACCCATCGCCAGTTGTCGATATTGAGTTTCAGCGCGACAAAGGTTTCGGTCCTGGATTCTGGCGAAACCCCCGGCTCGCTTCGGTAGGACCGAACCCGTTCCCCACTAATTTCGCCCTCGCCATATTGTCCGCGAACGCTGTCGTGGAGCACCGCTTCTGAATCGAGCAACTGAACCGCGTGCAATACCTTGGCTTGTTCGTCGCGGACTGCATCGGCATGGAACGAGACGGGTGATTCCATGGCGGTCAGGCTAAGCAATTGCATCACGTGATTAGGCACCATGTCGCGCAAGGTCCCGGCGGTATCGAAGTATCCGCCGCGCTGCTCTACGCCGACAGTTTCCGCATTCGTGATTTGCACGTGATCGATGTAGCGCCGGTTCCAGATGGGTTCGAAGATCGCGTTATCAAAGCGGAAGACCAGAATATTCTGCACTGTCTCTTTGCCCAGATAATGATCGATGCGATAAATCTGATTCTCAGCCAGGACGGATTTTATTTGTCGATTGAGGCTTTGGGCCGATTCGAGATCATGCCCGAAGGGCTTTTCAATTACTACCCTTCGCCAGCGGCCATTTTCTTCTTTCGAGAGCTGGCTTTGTCCCAACTGCTGAACGATCTGGCCGAAGAATTTCGGCGCGGTCGCAAGATAGAAAAGATAATTGCCTTCGGTGTTGTACTGAACATCGAGATCTCCCAGTCGCTTTTGCAGTGCGGTATATGTCGCCGAATCTCCAAACTCAGCAGGCTGGTAATAGAGGCGCTGGCGAAACGAACTGAGCGCCTCGGCGCCATTTTCATCCGAGTGCAGAAATGAAGTGACTTGGTCGCGAAACTGCTCGAGGGTCAAATCGTCGAAGGCGACGCCGAGAATGGCAAAATTGTCAGGAAGAAGATTAGCCTTCGCCAAGTTAAATAGAGCAGGAACGAGCTTGCGTTTGGTGAGGTCTCCCGAAGCGCCAAATAAGACCAGCACACAGCGCGCGGCCGCCTTGGTCAACGGACTCTGCAACTGCTCGGCCTGCGCAAGTACGGATCCGGATGCCATTGAGCCAGCTCTCCCAGCGGGAACTCGGCTATTTTACTCGCACTGATGAAAGTGGCGGAATGTCGGTGCTCATTCGTGCCGCCAGTGGAAACGGCGCACAGTGCGCTATGGATGAATAAGAGCTTTCAGCTCCCGAAGATCCGAAAGTCCAGCATCCGAGACCAGGTAAATCCGCATGTCCCCCGATTGACCTGCGACCCAGTTGTAACCCTCGCGCGAGCCTGAGCCCTCAGCGATTGTTTCATTTTCGCGGCGCGGCCAGATGAAGACATTAATAAGGTGCTTGCGACGGCCATAAACCAGCGCCGCTACATTGTGGCCATCAACCACATCGAGTCGTCCGCCCACCAGCGGAAACCCCTGCGCGGCAAAGTCACTCACCGGCGGAATGAAGTCGATCTTCCCATCGAACCAGGGCTTCACCGTGTGCTGGTCGGTCGACTGCACATCAAACAAGTGTCCGGGTTGCAGCGAACGCACATGAGCATCGATAAGTTCGGCAGTCAACGTCGATTGCGTGTGCGACGGGATAACGAAGAGCATGATGGCGATCAATGCTGCGGCCGCCGCCATGGTGCCGAAAGCCGGCAGTAGGAACCATTTTTTCCATGAAGACACACTCTCAATACGGGCTTCATTTGTTTCACCTGCGATTTGCCGGCGAACTTTTTCGCGCAACTCAGGCGAGGCGGGAGCGTACAAATCGCCTTGTTGTAGCTGCGTACGCAAAGATTCCAGACCTTCCAATACAGCCTGGCATCGAGAGCAGTGCTCCAGGTGCTGCTCGAATTCGGCTGATCGAACCGCGTCTAACTCGCCATCGAAATAGCCGTGAATTGTGGTTTCCACCAATTCGCAGTTCATGAAACCTCCTTAGCGGTGGCCGGCGCCGCTGCAGTCAAGACCTGCCTGAGGCGTTCGCGTGCACGCGACAGCGTTGACATCACGGTGCCGATGGGAATCCCGGTGATCTCGCCGATTTCTTTGTACGAACAGCCTTCTAATTCTCTGAGCACCAGCACCTCTTTAAAGCGCGGCGATAGTGATTCCACTGCCGACATCAGCCGCTGCCGCTCGTCCGTCTGCGTTGCAATCGTCTCAGGATTTGCCGCCGGACGCTGATGCACTTCTTCATCAAATTCGGTCATAAGTTCCGATGGGCGGTTTTTCTGCAGCCAGGTGTAGCAAGTGTTTCGCACAATTTGGAGCAGCCATGCCCTGGCATCCCCTCCGTGGAAGTTCACGAAGAAGCGATACGCACGCAGCGTTGCCTCCTGAACCACGTCGTCGGAATCGGCTCGATTTCGCAAAATCCACCGAGCCAGGTTGGCGGCGCTATTCAAGTGCGGCAATACCAGATGCTCAAAACGAATTCTGTCCTGCGGGTCTAGCACGTCACTAGTCTCCCAGGTGTGTCTCTATCTATTTAACTGCGGTGACCGGCATTTTATTCCCGCTCGCAAAAATAATCTTTGCAAACATCAGCCACAAAAAATCTAGTTCGATGGAATAAAACTCGCGGGCCTTTGGTCTATGCAGGTGTAACACGTCCTGGCAAGGCGACGCGAACCGAACATCACAATGGTTTGCGTCGCTGCCGCCAGCCGATGTGACGAATATCTCATGCAGCGGAGGGGCAAATGCCTAAAAATAATTTGTTGGACACAAATGCCGGTGGATTGATCGAACACGACCACAATGACGACGGGATAAACCGCCGTGGTTTTTTGAAGTGCATGGCCTGGGCCGGCACTGGCGCGCTTTGCGTGATTGAAGGTGGAGTCCTGCAATCTCACGCTTTGGCGTCGCACTTGGGTTCAGGAATGAAGTCCCACAAGATGAGTGGCGGGCTGAGCTTTGTTCAGATCAGCGACAGCCACATGGGATTCAACAAGCCGGCAAATCCGGATGTGATTGCGACCCTGCAAGCCGCAGTCGATAAGATCAATGCCCTGCCCGAAGCGCCGGAATTTATTTTGCATACCGGCGACATCAGCCATCTCTCGAAGCCTTCGGAGTTCGACAATGTCGATCAGATTCTGAAGGCCACGAATAAAGAAGTCTTCTTCGTGCCCGGAGAGCACGACGTCCTGAATGACGACGGAGCCATGTTCCGCGAGCGCTACGGAAAAAATTCCAAAGGCCAAGGGTGGTACAGCTTCGACAAAAAAGGTGTGCACTTTGTCGGGCTGGTGAATGTCATGAACCTCAAGGCTGGCGGATTAGGCACGCTGGGGCCAGAGCAACTGGAATGGCTGGAAGACGACGTGAAGCATTTGAAACACAGCACTCCCATCGTTGTCTTCGCGCATATTCCATTGTGGTCCGTGTATCCGCAGTGGGGATGGGGAACCGACGATAGCGCGCAGGCGCTGTCGTATCTGAAAAAGTTCGGTTCGGTGACGGTGCTCAACGGCCACATTCACCAGACCATGCAGAAGGTCGAAGGCAACATAACTTTTCACACCGCGTTTTCGACGGCCTTCCCTCAACCGGCACCCGGCCAGGGTGAAGGCCCGGGTCCGATGAAGGTGCCGGCCGAACAACTGCGCAGCATTCTGGGCATCACTGACGTGAATTATGTGCAGGGCCGGCACGCGCTTGCGGTGGTGGACTCATCGCTCGCGTAGAGATTCTTCCGAAAGATTTCGCAACTTAAATACAAGGAGAAAGAAAATGACAAAAAGAAATTCGTTTCTGACTGGTATGGCGCTGGTTCTTCTTCTCGCCCTGGCCTCGGTCTTGGTGTTGCAACCCACACGAGCGAAGGGCGAGCCTGCCGCGTCGCCTTTGGAAGTTCAAGTGGACAACTTCACCTTTGGGCCCGCAACGCTAAACGTGCCGGTCAACAGCACGGTGACCTGGGTGAATAAGGATGATCTTCCGCACACAGTTGCCAGCAATGACGGCGTGTTTAAGTCCAAAGCTCTCGACACCGACGATAAGTATTCGTACACCTTCAGCAAGCCGGGGACTTATGCCTACTTCTGCAGTATCCACCCGAAGATGGTGGGCACGATCGTTGTTAAGTGAAAGCAGTCCGTTTCAGCAAACAACCACCGGCGTGACTGGTTTTAACCAAGAGGTCAATTTATATGGTTAACCCTTTCGATCTGCGAACAGTTTTGCTGGCGAAGCACGCACAGCACGTCGTGCTAATTCATTTTCCGATCGCGCTATTCATGACCGGAGTTGGATTAGATTTGCTCTCGCGTGGAAACCGCGATTCTCAATTCGCCGCGGCTGCATATTGGAACCTGTCAATTGCAGCAGCCGCGGTCATTCCCACCGTGGTGACGGGTCGGCTTGCGTGGCACTTCGCGCTCGAAGATCAAAAGATCAAAGGTCTTTTGCTGTTGCACGTTGCTGCAGCTTCAACCGCGACGCTATTGGTGATCGCGTCATGGTGGGTGCATTGGCGAACTCGCAAATCGCCAATGCCTTTGCCGCGATATCGCATTCCCCTCGAACTGCTAGGAGTTGTTGTGATCGGTATGACGGCGCACCTCGGCGGGTTTCTGAGCGGAGTGAACTCGTGAATTCTTATCCGCTGACTTTCAGATAAGTCGAATATTGCTCGTCGTTGATCGCTATAAAAGGAAGCATCGTCAGGGGCGCAGCTGCAGTTTGGACCTGCCACTTGCCGCCGCCCGCGTCATTTGCGCTCAGCAGTTGATGGCGAGTGATTGGTTGCGATGACGGCGCGATTGGAAACAGTACAACCGGACCGCGCAAAACAGCCACCGTGTCCGGATGCCGCGAGTTGATGGCTTCAACACGCATCTTCATCGGCAAATCGAGGGCAACTCGATCACTATTTTTCCATTCGCGATTCAGCGCCGCGAACGTTCCCGGAACCACCGGAGCGTCGACGCGCTTGCCATTGATCGAAATCGAAGCTCCTTCGGCCCACGCCGGAATTCGAAAGTTTGCCGCAAACGCGGTTGGCTTTGAAAGCGTGAACTCGAATTCGACATTTCCGTCATTCGGGTAAGAACCGCGCTGGGCAAGCGAAACACTCGTCCCATTTTGTTTCCAATGCAGTGTCGAAGGAATGTACAGATTCACATATATGCCATGTTCATCGCGAAAATAGCTGTTGATTCCATAATCCGTTGCTACCTGGGGTAGCGTGCCTGAGCAGCACGGGAAGCCATGGTTGGAGTAGATCTTGTGCCCCTCGAAGTTGTAATCGGAATAATAGAAGGCATGGCCATCCACTTCCAGCGGTTTGGCGCCGAGCACGGTGTTGTACATCACTCGTTCCATGCTGTCGCCGTAGCGTGAGTCGCGAGTCACGCGCAAAAGGTATCGCGTTATTTTGAAGTGAGCATAAGAGCCACAGGGCGTCTCGAAGCTGGAATGCGTACCGGTCAAACTCGTATACAAATCGTCGCTATCAGTGGCACGAAGTTGTTCGTCCGGACCCCACCCTCCGGTGACGAAGCTTTGTCCGAGTAACATGTCAAACGCATTTTTAGCCGCGCGCAGGTGCATCTCGCTTCCGATCGTCAGGTAAGCCTGCACCGCCGAAGAGAGCGCATTCACGTGACTGTAGGCGTGTTTACCGGCGAGAGAATTTTCTCCCTCCGCGAGCGGGGCGAAAAAACTGTCATTTAGATAACGCTCGCCAAGTTCCTTGTAACGATTTCCCGCGCCACGCTGGTAAGCAATAAATTGGTTTTCGGGGACGGTATAGGATTCGTCCCAGGTGTACGACACGTCCTTTCCTGGCCGCCAGCTTTGCCCGTGCTCAACGGCGTGGTCGGGCATATTTCGAAGGGCTGTATCCGTTGTTCGCTGCAGGATCGCGAATGCATCAGGATCGCTCGCCCAGCGCTGCGAGTCGATAAGGCCACAGGTTAATTTGTCGTAGCAATATGCCGGAAAGCGATTCTTAGAATAAAAGCCATCTGAGATTGTTGCGGCGTACAAGCGGTTCAGGCGAAGAACTTTGTCGCGAAGCTGGGGAGAACCTGTAATGGCGTAAGATCGGGCCAGAGCGGAAACCCATTGCCCAAAGGTTGCGGCGGGCGCAAATCCCGCGTCGAAGGTGCGGTAGTCATAATTCGGATCATAGTTGTACCATCCGCCCAAATCCGGCCCCGGCGCGGGTTGACCGCCCATTTGCCGAAACGGCTTCATCAGGCTGTCTTCGTTTAGTGCCATTAAAACGGAAACGCAATGTTCGAGCTGTGCCTGGTGGAGTTCACTGGTAACCGTAACCTGTCCGTATTCAAACTCCTCGAGCGGTGCTACAGCTGGTGAAGCGGTTCCCGCAAAACTGAATTTCGAGTTCAATGGAATAATGGCGGCGCCCGCCACAGACAGCGTTGCCGACTCCAAAAATCTTCGGCGAGTCACGGATCGATATGGCATGAGGTCCTCCTGGCAGCACAGACCGAAGTCACTAAAAAGCGATTGTAAGACGTTTAATCGCGAGCCGTATTTCCTCCTGTTCCTGCTATGCGCCTTGACAAACCGCTGCTGATATGGAAAAAAGGCGAGACACCGTTTACGAACCTGAGTTCCATTTCACTCATGCACAAACACACGAACTTTTTCCGTACTGTGATTTTTTTCTCACTCCTCATAACCAGCGCACTCGCTCAACCCGCCGCATCGGCCGCAAAAAAATCGGCGACGTCCGGCGCGGGCATCAAACCATTCCTTGGCCGCTGGGATTTAACCTTAAAGGCTCCCGATCGCGAATATCCTTCGTGGATAGAGATTCAACAGGACAACGGAGAGCTCAAGGCACAATTCGTCAGCCGTTGGGGGAATGCACGGCCGCTTCCTGAAATCACAATCACCAACGGCCATTTGAGATTTGTTTCGCCCAAAGCAGAAGAAGAACGCAAAGACGATATGGTCTTCGAGGGTACGATGAAGGGGCAAATGTTGTCGGGCACAACCACGGGTCAGGATGGAACGCCGTGGACATGGACCGGACAGAGAGCGCCTTCACTCAAGCGAGCAAGCACGCCAAAGTGGGGTAAGCCCATCAAATTGTTCAATGGCAAAGACCTCACGGGATGGAAGCCGGACAAACCGAATCCCGCAAGCGAGTGGAAGATCGAAAACGGCAACCTTGTTAAACCGAGCCATGGCCCAGAACTAATTAACAATTCCAAGTTTGAAGACTTCAAGTTGCACATCGAATTCAATTGTGGGGAAAAGGCCAACAGCGGCGTTTATCTGCGGGGCCGTTACGAAGTGCAAATTGAGACCAACTCTGAACAGGAACCGCCGAGTCATCACACTGGCGGCGTCTATGGTTTTATCGCACCTTCGCCTGAACTGCCTCGCAAAGCCGGCGAGTGGCAAACCTTCGACATCACGCTCGTGGGACGGATGGTAACCGTTGTGCAGAATGGCCAGACCATCATCGATCACAAGGAAATTCCCGGCATCACTGGCGGCGCGCTTGATAGCCACGAAGGACTGCCCGGGCCGATCTACCTGCAAGGCAGCGAAGATGGACATGTAAGTTTTCGCAACATCGTCATCACGCCGGCGATGAAATAAACGCTGTCAGAACTCTTTTCTGGCCCGCGTTGCAGTATCAACTGAATTCTCAGGAGGTGGTTGACCATGAAGTCAAGCTTCTTCTCCCGTCGCAAGTTTCTAGGTTTGAGCGCAGCAGCAGCTGGTGCAACTATCGGTGGAAAAACTTTACTTCTGCACCCCGAGCCGTTGTTTGCCGCCGAGGACATGCCCGCCGGTGAACACGTGCGCTTCGGCATGATCGGAATCGGCATGCAGGGTTCAGGTCTGCTTACCAACGCGATCGAGTTGCCGGGGATTGAATGTGTTGCTGCCGCCGATCTTTATGATGGGCGCCACACGCTGGCAAGAGAGATCACCAACAAGCCGAACCTTCCAGTCACTCGCCGCTATCAAGAATTGCTGGCAAATAAAGATATCGACTGCATCGTCGCTGCGGTCCCCGATCACTGGCACAAGCAAGTTGTCGTCGACGCGGTGAGCGCGGGCAAAGATATTTATTGCGAAAAGCCCATGTCGCACAGTCCTGCAGATGGCGTTGCAATGGTTGAGGCGACAAAGCGCACTGGGCGGATTGTGCAGATCGGTTCGCAACGCGTCAGTTCTCAAATTTGCGCCAAAGCCAAAGAAATGATTTCTCAGGGAATGATTGGCGAGATGATGCTGATCGAGGGCTGGCTCGGGCGTAACGATCCCACGGGGGCGTGGGAATATCCACCGCCGTTCGATCTATCGCCGCAAACTCTAGATTGGGACACATGGCAAGGTACTGTGCCCAAGAAGGCTTTCGATCCGTACACCTTCGCGCGATGGCGTTGCTGGAAGGAATACGGCACAGGAGTGGCCGGTGATCTGCTGGTCCACTTGGTCAGCGGCATGATGTTCATGGCGGGCATCAATGAAGCGCCAAAGCAGGCTATGGCGATGGGCGGGATTCGACGCTGGAAAGACGGCCGCAACATGCCCGATGTTCACGGCACGTTGTTTTATTATGCCGACGATTTGCCGGTGTACTTCCGGTTGAATCTGGGCACCGAGATGCCGGAGACCTACCGTTTCCAGGGATCAAAAGGCATCCTCGAGGTCACAGAATTTGGCATAAGTTACATGCCACAGTCGGGCAAGGACACCATGCCGAGTTACTACGACAACAGCTTCCCACACGCGATGCGTGCAGAGTATGAGAAGAAGTGGCACGAAGAGCATGATCCGAAACTTGGGCAGGAACCAATGCCCGAATCAGTGAGTTACCATGGCCCCGATTTCGATGACGTGAAGCCACATCTGTGGAATTTTTTCCGTGCGGTCAAAACTCGTAAGCCGGTGGTTGAAGACGTCGTGTTCGGCCATCATGCAGCTCTGGCGTGCCACATGGCGAATGAATCTTATTTCCGCAAGACTGCCGTCACCTGGGACGAGAACTCGAAGACCATTAAGAGCTGACTTTGGATGGCAGGTGATTTCGTGAGGTTCTTGCGATGAACACCATTAATAGAAGGCAATTCCTTGAAGTTTGCGCCGGCGCGGCAGGAGCGGCATTTATGCCGAGCCTCGCGCACGCTGCCGGCCCGGCACCGTCAGTGCATTTCCCCACCGATCCGCGACAACGGGTGTCAGTCGCTGCCTATCCATTTCGCGAATTCATCGTGGGATGGAAGGGTTGGGATGGGAAAACACCTAGTTCAGTTCCTCGGTCCCAGCAAATTGAATTAAAAGACTTTGCCGCCCACGTTGCTGAAAAATTTAACGTTCACAATATTGAACCCTGGGGGCGCGTATTCCCTTCCACCGATCCGAAATATCTGGAAGAGTTCCGGGCTGCAGTTGAAAAAGCGGGATCTGCAGTGGTTGATATCGCCGTGGACGATGAGTACAGCCAATACTCGCCGGATGCATCCGAGCGCGAGCGTTCCGCAACCTCGAGCATGCACTGGGTAGATGTCGGTGTAGCTCTGGGTTCGCCCAGTGTTCGCGTACATATACAAGGCCCGAAGAATTCTAAGCCGGATGTTGCACTCGCCGCCGAGACTCTGAAAAAAGTCGCGGAATACGGAGCGAAGAACGATGTCGTCGTTCATTTAGAAAACGACAACCCAGTCAGCGAGGATCCATTCTTCATCGTGCAGGTCATCGATAAGGTGAATAGCCCGTGGTTGCGCGCACTGCCGGATTTCGGTAATTCGTTAGCGGCGCGTGATGAAAACTACGCCTATGGTGCCATCGACGCAATGTTCGCTCATGCCTATGGAATATGCCATGTGAAAGAGAATGAAGCGAATGAACAGGGGAAACTAGTACACGTTGACTTGGCCCGCACATTCGCAATCCTGAAAAAGCACGACTACAAGGGATATTGCTCAATGGAATATGACGCCGCTGGTGATCCCTACAAGCCGACGGCGGAATTGATCGACCAGACGATAAAATTTCTTTCCTAGGCGAGAGCTATGGCGGGTCAAGGGGTCCAGCGGCGGGAAGTTCTTCGCATTCTCGGAACGGCGGCCGCCGCCGCAACCTTTCCCGGATTCAGCAAGTGGGCATTTGCCTGTGGTCACATCGGGAACGCCACATTGCAGATCAAGCCCGCAGTCTATCGTAAGCAATTTTTCACCCCATCTGAATACACCGCAGTCGAGCGGCTCGCCGAAATCATTATTCCAAGCGACGCGACCCCGGGCGCAAAAGAAGCCGGGGTGGCGGAGTTCATCGACTTCATGGTGGCGAGCGATCCAGATGCGCAATATCCCATGAGGCTAGGACTGACATGGCTCAATGCACACAGCGAACGCACGTCAGGCAAACCTTTCGCGGAACTCACACCCGAGCAGCAGACTTCCCTGCTCGAGCCGCTGGGATTCAAAGACAAAGCGCGGCCCGGCGAAGAAGATGGACGCAAGTTCTTCAAGATGATTCGCGAGTACACGGTGATGGGCTTTTACACCAGCGAGGTCGGATACAAAGAGCTGGATAATCCGGCGCTGAAACTTTACACGTCGTCACCGGAGTGCCCGCACAAGGATGATCGCGAGCATTTGCATCTTCCGCCGCCGAAAGCGTGAATCGGACGAATAGTTATGGCACAGAAAATCTACGATGTAATTGTGATTGGAACTGGCGCGGGCGGCGGGATGGCGATCAAGGCGCTTTGTGAGGCGGGCTTGAAAGTGTGCGCACTGAACGCTGGTCGCAGACTCCAGCCGGATAAAGATTTCCGCTATCACCGCATGCCATGGGACATGAAATTCCGCGGCCTCGACGATCCCAAACGAAGCAAAGAATCTTTCGGATACATGGACAATGAGTACACCAAGGCTGCATGGGACCACGAAATTCCATTTACGGTCGCGCCCGGCACAAAATGGATGTGGCCGCGCTGTAATGCGGTTGGTGGAAAAACAAATTTCTGGGGACGCAGTTCGGCGCGTTTCGGAGATATTGATTTTCGCGCCGCGTCACTTGACGGCTATGACGTGGATTGGCCCGTCAGCTACGACGAGATCTCTCCGTTTTACACTCGCGTCGAAAAAATGATTGGCGTGGCCAGCACGGTGCAGAATCGGCCCAGCAATCCTGATGGATCGTATCTGCCGCCGTTTAACTTTCGTTGCCTAGACTGGATTCTGCAGGCGGGCTGCGACAAGATTGGCGTACCTTACCTGCCTGATCGCTGCGCGCAACTGACACGGCCGCATGACGGACATCCGGCATGCCACTACTGTGGCGAGTGCACGACTGGCTGCGATGTGGGTGCATTTTTCTCAACTCCATATTTCCTGTTGCCAAAAGCCGAAGCCACAAAAAATCTCGAGTTGCGCACTGACGCACTTGCCAAAAATATTATGGTCGACGAGAATGGCCGGGCGGCCGGTGTCGCCTACATCGACCGCAAGACCAGGCAGGAAGTTGAGGTGCATGCGCGTGCCGTGGTCGTGGCGGCGTCCTGTATTGAGTCGGCGCGCATCATGCTGAATTCCAAGTCGCGGCACTGGCCGAATGGCATTGCCAATTCCAGCGGTCAGTTGGGGAAGAATCTTTGTGACCATCTGTATGGCGAATCCGCACGGGGCTACTTGCCGCAGTTACTCGGCCAGCCCAGCTTTCCTGACCACGTGGCCGACAGCACCATCGCCTGGATGCCGCGATGGCAGAACCTGAAAGATCCGCACGAAGAAAAATTCATTCGCGGATATTCGGTTTATCCGGATGGTGGCTGCACCGAATTTCCCTGGTTAGCAAGCGACGTCGATGGCTTCGGCTCGTCGTTCAAACGGGAGATCAAACGCCGCTATCCTGCTCCGGTGAGTTTCGGGATTCAGGCGCCGTCGTTGCGATCCGACAAGAACTATGTAAATTTGGACCCCGAAGTGAAAGACCCATTCGGTATTCCAGTGGCGCGCATGCATTTTGAGTGGGGCGAGAACGAACTGAAGATGTGGGAACACTCAAAGCAAATTTGCGCGGAAGTATTGCGCGCAGCTGGCGGAGTGGTCGAAGACGCAGGCGAAAATCCCGAGATTCCCGGCTGGAGTTTGCACGAAACTGGGACCTGCCGCATGGGGAATGATTCGAAGAATTTTGTCACCAATCGCTTCGGTCAGACCCACGACGTGCCAAATTTGTACGTCTGCGATGCCAGCGTGTTTCTGAACTGCACCGACAAGACCACCACAATCAGCATCCTGGCATTTACCCTGCGAACGTCTGAATATCTGGTGGAGAATTTCCGCACAGGTGAACACAAGGCCGCGTGACGGGCTTTGGCAACTTCGGGGGCTATTGCGGCTTCTGCGTCTGCCCGGCCGTAGCTTCTATTAGCCGCCGCACTGGCTGAACGACGACCAACAAAAGATTAGCTTGAGGTGCCTGTGCAGCGTCAGCTTGTGCGAGCTGTTGAGTGCGCCATGCTTCGGGCGAAACCTCTGATTTGTCCAAATAATCGAGCGCAGCTAATCCTGCTGCTCCCATGCTTGAAAGTTCGTCCGACAGCGGTGCAGTCTCGCGCAAAAGAAAAGATCCCTGGATAAGAGGCTTCAACTTCGTGTCGTTGTCCCGCCACCCGGTAAGGAGCGTGCGAATTTCCGCCTCGGCGTCTCGATCGTGGTATCCACTTTGAATGAAGTGCTGCACCAAGGATTGAAAGTGCCTCCCGGTTTCGCTCTCCGGATTTGCATCGTCGATGAGGTGATTTAGTGGAGCTCTGAAATCCCAAACTCCTTTCACACTGTCGAAACGCGCGTAGTCCTTTACCGGCTCGACCACATCGGCCAATGTCCGCAGCGCAGAGACGTCTTCTATGCCAGCCATTCGGCGCAACATTAATGTTTGATGTGATCGATGAGTCAGTCCCAACCACTCCAATCGCCAACTGAGATCGTCAAGGCGCAAGTACATCGAGGTGACATCTTGGACATTTTGAGGAGACCACAAGCGCTCGGCGACCGCGGCCGCACGCGGCCAGATTCGTGAATCGATGTTCTCAGGGCTGATCCACTCGCCCCACATGCAGGCTTCACCGCCGAGAATGCGATTCTTTTGCTCTGGCGTCAGGCTGGAGGCGGCGCCAGACAGGGGATCCACAGCGTAGTGGCGCGAAACCGGCCACATCAAATCGAGATAGTAACCGAACGAGAGCAGGCCGCTGTAACCTTGCTGCGCCGCTGCCGCCAACGAATCCTGGCCGCGCCATGACTGAATAACAATGCTCTTCGGCAGGTCTGGGCGAAGAATCTCATCCCATCCCATCATGATCTTGTGGTGCTTAGTCACGATTTTTTGCAGCCGTTGATTGAAATAAGCTTGCAAATCCGGATTATTTTTCATGCCATGCGAATGCATGAATGCCTGTATTTTCGGATTGTTGTCCCATGGCTTGCCGTTTACTTCGTCGCCGCCAATGTGAAAGTAGGCGTCGGGGAAAAGCTTCGCCATCTCGTCTATGAACTTGTCCAGAAACTTGTAAGTGCGGTCCTGCGTGGGATCGATGACCGTGTAAACTCCGCCCGGCTCGATTTTGTAAGTGCTCGGAGTGCTAGCCAATTCGGGATAGCCGACGAACCACGATCGGCTGTGCGCCGGCATATCAAATTCCGGAACCACGCGAATGCCCCGGTCACGCGCATACTCAACGAGAGTCCTGACATCAGCCTGCGTGTAGTACAACCCGTCTGAGCCCATCTCGTGCAGCTTGGGAAAGCGCTTGCTCTCTACCCGGAAACCTTCATCGTCTGACAGGTGAAGATGCAAAACATTCAGCTTCACTGCAGCCATTCCATCTATGTTGCGCTCGAGCACGTCGAGAGGAATGAAGTGCCGACCCACGTCGATCAGCAAACCACGCCATGCGAAGCGAGGCTGATCTTTTATGGTGACCGCCGGCACGACGAAGCCGTCACCGCCGGTCTGTACCAGTTGCAGAAATGTTTGCAGGCCATGCAGAATGCCCAGTGCATTCGCGGCCGACAGCTTCGCAGCGGAATCGGTGATGTTTAGTTCATAGGACTCATCCTCCCCGAGCTTCTCTACCTGCTCACTTCCGTGCTCGGCGTCTACTACCAGGCTTGCATTACTCTGCTCCTCAGCCGTCGATTTCAAGCGCATTCCAGTTTGATGGGAAAGTTGCGCGATAAATCTCTCAACCCCGCGATCCAGAATTGAATCCCGATGATTCGTAATCGCGACCGAAAATGACTGATTGATTAACAGATGCCCTGGCGCAAGTTGCACACTGTACGGCATGGGCATGAGATTCAGTTGTTGTTGAGCTTGAGCTGAGGCTATAGCGGCAAACAGAATTACGGCAGTCAGAAAAGTTCGCATAGAAATGAATTAGGACTCGGATTTCCAATCCAGCAGGTATCCCGAAAAGCCAGTGGGTCGCAATACATCGATCTGAAGATGATTCAAAACCTCTGTCGTGGTGAACAACAATTCCGCTTTCACTTCTTGTCCCGGCGCGATTTCCGGAAGGGCCAACTTTTGCCATTCAATTGGAATGTTGCTTTGTCCGAAAAACAGGCCTCGTAGTTTATAACCGCGCAGAGTGTACGCAGGAAGATCGCCCCGTGTTTTGATCAGTACGCGGAATCTGCCTGCCTGGCGTTCCACGGTGAGCGATTCAATCGGACTTGCCTCTCGCCTCAGAAGTTCATATGAGGGCTTGTGCGCGCCCAAAATGTCAACTACTCCATGCACCCGTTGCCGCAAAGACCCCTCTCCTCGATCACCAACGTGGGTGCGGTAGTCGTTGTAGCAAAAGAAAATTGCGCCGCCGACGAAGTCCTTTGAACGGAATGCCGCGTTATGCGAGCGCATAATCTCCATTCGTTGCTCGTCGCCCTCGGGACGGTCCGGCGTGCATGCACAATATCCATATTCAGAGATCACGATTGGCTTGTCTGGGAATGCAGCGTGAATCTCGTCGAGGTTGCGCGCCGCCTCCGCTGCTGTGCCAGGAGTCCAAGTCCCGTAATATTCGTTAGTCTCGATAAAATCCATCAAGCCGGCGACGTCGTGTTGCGGAGTGCTGCCCAACGAGTTCGACGCGTAGGAGCACAGGCGACCGGAATCCAACCGCTTGGCTTCCTCCAACATTCGCTTGGCAAACTGATACGCAGGCGGATTCTGTCCTCCGATTTCATTGCATAGTCCCCATACCACGACCGAGGGATGGTTCCGATCGCGAGCGATCATTTCGCGCAATTGCTCGAGCCCATTTTCCATGATATCGGCATTAGGCTCGTCTTTCATGCCGTCAAAGGTCGCGCCTCCCCAGGTTGGAACCTCAGTCTGCATAAGGATGCCGTGACGGTCGCAATAATCGAGTACGCGGCGGTCCTGTGGCCAGTGAACACGACTGAACACGCAGTTCAGTTGTTTCATTTCCGCATGGTCGTGAACGATCCATTCGTTCGGTTCGGCCATGCCGAATTCCGGATTGCTACCCGCCATGCGCTCCACGCCCATAAGCCGCACCTGCTCGCCATTTAAGTGGAATGCCCCATCTTTTATTTCAAGCTTTCGCACTCCGAACGTGGTTGTGAATCGGTGACCATCGCGCTCCCCCGCAATTGAGAAATCAAGCCGGTAGAGATAAGGATGATCAAAGTGCCAAAACTTTGCCGGGGACAATGTTGCAGCGAAAATCAGCTTTTCGACGGCGCCTGCCCCGATCGAAAATTTCTGTTCCGGCGAGCGCTCCAAAACGCGCGCGGTATTTCCTTCCTTGCAGACCTCGAATCCGGCCATGCCGCGCCAGGCCATTGTCCCTGCATTTCGCACATGAGCGCTGATCAGGAGCTTGCCATCACCACTTGCAAGATCGGGCGTCGCGTCAACGTCGATGCGTTCTATATAAGTGTCCGGCGTAATCAGAAGTTGCACCGGCCGGAAGATACCGCCATCGTTCGCCCAATCGCTCGAATCGCGGCGGGGCAACATATGCGAGTTGAAAGCATTGTCCACTCGGACCGCAATGGTGTTGCGGTCCTCATGCAATGCATGTGTGATATCCAAAGTGAAAGCGGTGTATCCCTTGCGAGCGTGCTCCCCAACGAGTTCGCCATTCACCCAGACAGTTGCGGTGTGGAAGATTGCTTCGAATTCGATTCGGACGGCTAAAGACAGCCAGCGGGCGGAAACGTCGAATGACCGCCTGTACCAAGCGACTCCGCGATAGTCGGCAAATTCCGGCTCGATCTGCCAGGTGTGCGGCACAGTAACCGTTGGCCAACTTTCACCGGAGACTGAAGCAGCCCAGTTTTCCTTCAAGCCCATATTCTGAGGGTCGGTACGAAATTGCCATTCGCCACACAGCGTGAGAATTTCTGTATCCAAGGGCTGAGTCGCCGATTCTTCGGCGCCACCGCTGGGAACAACAAGAGCGCTCGCCGCTACGGCTGAACCGGTCAGAAATTTTCTGCGAGTTGCCATTGGAAATAGTGTTTACGATCGAGGGAGTAAACCAGCAGTCTAGTTCGGGTATCACACTTGCGTCCATACTTGCGTGGCCTGATAGCATCGCAACGACATCATTGGTTTCGGAGCGCTATGAACATTCGAAATTTTGCCCTCGTACTTATTCTTATTTTTGTCACACAATCTGGCATTGCACAAATCCAGACCAACTCCGAAGTCGAAAGCAGAGTCGATTCAATTCTTAGCAAGATGACGCTGGACGAGAAACTGGAAATCATTGGCGGTATCAATGACTTTTTCACTCGGTCAAATCCACGCCTGGGAATTCCCTCGCTGAAAATGTCAGATGGACCGATGGGTGTACACGACTACGGATTGACCACCGCATACCCTGCCGGAATCGCGCTGGCGGCTTCGTGGGACCGCGACCTCGCGCACCGGGTAGGCGTTTCTATGGGTAAAGACGCGCGCGCCCATGGCGTTCACTTCATTCTCGGGCCCGGCATGAACATCTACCGCGCCCCCATGAATGGCCGCAACTTCGAATATTTCGGCGAAGACCCATATTTGGCATCCAGGATGGCGGTATCGTTCATCGAGGGTATTCAGGAACAACGCGTCGTCGCCGTCGCCAAGCACTTTACCGCGAACAATTCTGAATTTGCGCGCATGACTCTGAGCTCAGACGTCGACGAAAGGACTTTGCGTGAAATTTATCTGCCCGCGTTCGAGGCCTCGGTCAAAGAAGCCAAAGTCGGCGCTGTCATGGACGCCTACAACCTGGTGAATGGGACTTACATGACAGCGAACGATCACCTGAATAACGAGATCCTGAAAAAAGAATGGGGCTTCAACGGAATTTTAATGTCCGATTGGGGCGCGACCCACGATGGCATCGCGGCCTTCAACGGGGGTCTTGATCTTGAAATGCCATCGCCCACTTTCATGAACCGAGACACACTGCTGCCCGGCCTCAAAGATGGGAAACTTGCGACCGCGACTCTCGACGATAAAGTTCGGAGAATTCTGCGGACGGCGATTGCATTCGGTTTCTTTGACAAGCCTCAAGAGGACATAGACATTCCGACGTTCAGTCAGGAGGGACGGCAGGTCGCACTGGAAGAGGCGCGAAGCGGCATGGTCCTGCTAAAGAATTCCAATAATCTGCTCCCTCTCGATTCCGAGAAAATTAAAACCATCGCTGTGATCGGCCCCGACGCTTACCCCGCCGTCGCGAGTGGTGGTGGCAGCGCGGAAAGCAAACCGTTCAGCGCCGTCAGCTATCTGGAAGGCATCAGCAACCGGCTCGGAACCAAAGCCAAAGTTCTTTACGCGACTGACTCACCGGTACTGGATCAGGTGTTTGAAGATTCCAAATTTGTCACCGAACCCGGCGGCGAGAGCGGACTCAAGGGAGAATATTTCAGCAATCAGGATCTCAAGGGCCCGCCAGCTCTGGCCCATACTGACAAACACATTCATCTTGATTTTGGTGAAGGCAGTTTCGCGCCGGGCCAGCCCATCGATCATTTCTCAATCCGCTGGACCGGATATTTTGTGCCCAAGACCACTGGCGATTACACGTTCTTCACTTCAGCAGACGACGGCGTTCGCCTCTGGATCGACGGTGCGCCAGGGATCGACGACTGGCAGCCGCATGCACAGACTGTCGATTCCTACGCCAAACATCTTGAAGCCGGCAAGGCGTACAAAATCCGGCTCGAATACTTTGAGGATGTCGGCAGTGCAATCGTGGGGTTCGGCGTGACCCGCCCCCAGGAGTACGTTGGCCGAGAAACTAAGCCGCTGGCGGCAAAGGCTGATGCGGTAATTATTTGCGTGGGCTTCGATCCGAAGACCGAAAGCGAAGGCGCGGATCGGACATTCCAACTTCCCGGCGGGCAGGATGAACTCATCCAACAGATCAGTGCCATCAATAAAAACACGATTGTGGTTTTAACCGCGGGCGGCAATGTTGACATGACGCGCTGGATCGACAGTGTCCCGGCATTGTTAGAAGCGTGGTATCCCGGCCAGGAAGGCGGCAATGCGCTGGCGCAACTTCTCTTCGGCGATTACAGTCCATCGGGGAAACTACCAGCTTCATTCGAAAGAAGGTGGGAGGATAATCCGACGTTTCATAACTACTATCCGGCAGCGGGCGAACACCACGTCAAGTACGCCGAAGGCTTGTTTCTCGGATACCGATATTTTGATCGCTCTGAAACTAAGCCGCTGTTCGCATTCGGCCACGGGCTCAGCTATTCGACTTTTGCCTACAGCGATATTTCAGTCACACCGAAGGTGGGTAATTTGAATGCGCCAGTTTCGGTCTCGTTCGAGGTGAAGAACACCGGCAAGCGTGCGGCCGCAGAAATCGCCGAAGTCTACGTCGGTGATTCCCACGCTTCGGTTCCCCGCCCTGTTAAAGAATTGAAAAACTTCGCAAAAGTAAATCTTCAACCCGGCGAGTCGAAGCGAGTGACGCTTACGCTTGATCGCCGGGCATTCTCCTACTACGACGTTAACAATAAAGACTGGCATGCCGAGGCGGGTGATTTCACAATTCTGGTCGGCGCGGCATCGGACGACATCCGATTACAGGGTAAGTACACTCTCACGCGCTAAGCCTGCTGACCTGAGATCGGCCGTCGCTTCCCACGACGCTTGGTTTCAGCTACCCTATGGGCGAACACGCGCAAGTCCATTTCCCTGCGAGAATACTTCTCGGTGCGATATCTACAACCCTCATCCGTTTCGAAACGCCTGCGACGATTCGGAATAGCCGCGGCCATAACAACCCTCGCATGTTCACTGCACGCTGCAGCGCAGTCCGCCATGAAAGCGTCCGCTACTTTAACTCACGCCGATCAAGTCCGGCGGCTAACTCCCGAGCAGGCTGCATCGGGCTATCCGGTCCGCGTTCGCGGCGTGATCACCATGGACGCTCCCGCCCCCGATTTTTTTGTTCAAGACAAGACCGCAGGAATCTTCGTGGAAGGAAGCGTCACGCCGAGATTTATTCATCGGATTGGAGAACTTGTCGAGGTTGAGGGTGTAACTGGACCCGGAAACTTCGCCCCCGTCATACGCGAGACGAAGCTGCGTGTTCTCGGCCATCAGGCTTTGCCCAAAGCTCCGCTTTTCCCTTTCTCTCAATTGGAAAATGGACAGCAGGATAGTCAGTGGGTCCAAGTGCGAGGCATTGTCCGGTCAGCCATAGTTGATAAAACCTCGTGGCGCGAGCCAACGCTCGCGTTGCGCGTAGCCTCCGAAGGCGGCGAGTTCAACGTCCGTGTACCGATTGACCACGAACAGAAGTTCTCGTCGTGGGT
>Ga0157372_10002005_pt1 | contig 22123 bp, 24 predicted proteins | sample C55metaG_FD_115307 | JGI IMG/M metagenome (GOLD analysis project Ga0157372, IMG submission 115307) | Corn rhizosphere microbial communities from Kellogg Biological Station, Michigan, USA - C5-5 metaG | ecosystem: Host-associated > Plants > Roots > Rhizosphere > Soil | place: USA: Michigan... | reverse complement strand
TCTTTTTCTCCGCTTTCGACCGAGAAGATCGAACCGTCAAAAGAGCCAAACATCACCGCTCTTTCAACTCCTTCCAGGCTTCGATGAACTGAAGCAAGCCGCTGCCGAAAACTGCTTAACTCGTTGAATCTCAAGGAGTTTTCCGTTTCGACTGCGCCGGAAGTGGGGCGAATTATAGACTTCCTGAATCTGCCGTCAACCGTTAATTTCAGTTTTCTATCAATGCACCGAAAAAGCCTGCTTATATATAGACGCACCGTCAACAGATGCGCAGCATACGGTCCATCGCCTAAAACAACGCCTTCGGATGATGCCTCACAATGACAGCCCAACTTCCTGGATCCCGGCCCTTGCCCGGCTCCCGAATACGCCCTACCCCAGCGCCCCTGCTCAATCCAGGCGAGACCGTGGTGCTGTTCGACGGCGTCTGCAAGCTATGCAACGGCTGGGCGCGTTTTCTGATTCGCCACGACAACAAACAGCGAGTGCGCCTGGCGGCAGTGCAATCGCCAGAAGGTCAGGCCTTGCTGGCATGGGCCGGTCTCCCGGTGGACGAATTCGACACTATGGCGGTGATCCGCGACGAGCATTACTGGGTGCGCTCCGATGCGTTCTTCGAAGTGATTGCACAACTGCCGGCTCGTTGGTCGCCGATCACGCTTCTGCGAGTTTTCCCACGAGCACTTAGAGACTGGACCTACGACCGCGTGGCACTGAATCGCTATCGGATCTTCGGCAAGTACGACACCTGCCTGTTACCCGACCCCGATCACGAACGACGCTTTCTCAAGTCGCCAATGTGAATGCTCAGCTACATCAACTGCAGCCACTGCCCCGGCGTCATCTTCGTCACCATCATCAAGACAATCACGAACATCCCGAGAAACCCGCAAACGCCCATCCAGAACCACTGCCGATAAACAGCCCGGTAATCAGCATCAAGCCTTGCGCCACATTGCACCGCGTCCGCCGCCATCCCCAGCAAACGTTTCTGCAGCAACAGCACCGGCAACCAAAGCGAGCCCACTATAAAGAACAGGATCAGCGACATCAGCACCCAGTCCGTGGTTAAGGGCAACCCGGAAAGCCTTGTCAGCCAATAACCCGTCGCAATCTGGATGAAGCCTGCCGGCGTGGTGATCCAGGCGTCATAGCGCACGACCATCTTCGCCACATGCGCAATCACTTGCGGATTGGCCGTGCGACTGGCGGCGATCAGGTACAGATAGGAACCCATGCCGAAGCCGAAGAGGAAAATCGCAGCGATGACATGCACGTACTTCACGCTCAGATAAAGCATGCTCAACGCATCCCGTCAGAGAACATCACGGACAGGCCAAGATTCTGCGGATCGTTGATCGCTGCCATGTATTCGTCGACGCTGATCTCACCAACACATGGACGAGCACCCGGTTCGGGCAAGTAACCTCGGGCGATCTTCGCGGCCAGAGCTACGGCAGCACAACTAGGGATCTCCGGCCCCTTGTCATTCAGCGCAGTCAGTTGCGCCGTCATCGACAACGGCTGGTCGTTCAAACCGACACCCTGCACGTCTATATACATCGCACTTTTGCCATCACCGAAACGCTCAAACCATGTCCCCCAGCGATGCAACCGGGCCGCCCACACCCTGTGGTCACGCACCAGCCCTTTCCTCATCCCCAGTGCAAACAGATAATTGGCCACGCCGCCGAGCTTGAGGCCAGCGCCTGCCTTGAAACTCAACGTGTGCGCACCAAACCGGCTGGCAAAGATGTCCATGTCCGGCACATCAACATTCGCCAGCGCACGAGTGCCCAGGTTCTGCAGCTTGCGCAGGGTCAGGTCTTCCCAGCCCATCACCTCATGCACTTGACCATTGCGCAGTTGGCGGATCGGTTTGCCCGCATACGCCAGTACACCCTCGATCGTCGACAACCCCGGCATTTTCGCTGACGAGGAAATGCCGTGCTCGATCGAGTCGATGCGTTTGAAGTGATGGCGCTGCTCATCGATGATCGCCGACGACAGCGTCGGCACCGAACTGCAACCACTGAGGATGGCGACACCGGCCTCTCTCGCTCGGGCATCGAGTGTGCCGATGCCATTGACGAACGTCCGGCAGTCCGCCAGATCGCAATAATTGACGCCCGCCTCGATGCAGCTTTCGGCCACTGCATAGGATTGCCCCTGAAACGGGCCGCCCGTATGAATCACCAGTTGAATATTCATTGCGCGCAGAGCAGCGGTGAAACCGGCGCCCATCGCATCACCACACCAGCGCTCGCAGCTCGCCCCCAACTCAGCGACCTTGCGCTCCAGCTTCTGCGGATCGCGCCCCGAGATCGCCAGTTCGACGCCCGGCATGTCGATCAGATGCCGACAAACGATACTGCCAAAGTTTCCATACCCGCCAACCACCAACACCCTGAGTGCCATCAACGCTTCCCTGAACAATTCAACAACTGACCCGTAACCGGATTCGGCGCAGCTTCCCTGATATCACCGGGCCAGGCAAGCCTGCGTCAAAGGACGGCGATGTAGTAACGTCAGCGCCTCGACAACGGAGGTTGATATGAGTAAACGAATCATCGTCATCGGCGCGGGAATCGTCGGCGCGTCAGTTGCGTATCATCTCGCCGCGAAAGGTGCACACGTCATAATGGTCGAGGCCGGTGAGATTGCGTCCGGTGTGACGGGCCGCTCCTTCGCCTGGATCAACACTTCGCACGGCGGACCGGATTCCATTGCGCCGTTGCGCGCAGCGGCCATCGCAGAATACCGCCGACTCGAATCCGAGCTGCCGGGGCTGAAGGTGCGCTGGACCGGTGCGCTGTCTTACGGCGATGGCCGGTTTCAAGCGCCTTCTTTATATAGCGCGCAGATTCTCGAGCTTGAACCCAACCTCAAACATCCTCCAGAACGGGCGTTCTTTGCCGCCGAAGAAGGCGCGCTGGATGCCGTGCAGGCAACGCGGGCCTTGATTGCAGGTGCGCAGGCGCATGGAGCGACTCTGCTTACCCAGACGCCAGTGCTCGGTTTGCAGATTCTGGACGGTATCGTCAGCGGCGTGATCACTGCGACCGGCAAGCACGATGCCGACGTTGTCGTACTGGCAGCCGGAACCGCCACCCCGCTGTTGGTGGATCAACTGAACGTCACCCTGCCCATCGACGCCTCACCCGCAATATTCATCCGTTACAAAACCCAACCCCAACGAGTGAACACGATTATCTCCAGCCCCGAAATGGAAATCAGGCAAGACACTGACGGTACGTTGCTCGCTGCAGAAGACTATGTAGATGAGGCGCCGCTAAACAGCGCGCAAGCCATCGCACAGAGAACGGCCAAAGTCATCCAGCACGAACTGCACGGGGTGCTATCCATAGAGCCGCAAACGGCGTGCGTCGGCCTCAGACCAATGCCTGTCGATGGCATTCCAGTCATTGGCTATCTGCCGAACCTCAGCGGTGCCTATGTTTGCGTCATGCACCCGGGCGTGACACTGGCGGCAGTCGTAGGACGACTGGTGGCCGAGGAGATCGTCGGGGGAGGCTTTGCGACCGCGTTAGCGCCGTGTCGGCCGGATCGATTCCAGTCACCGGTTTGAGTGATTCACCCGCGATAAAATGCAGCGCTGGCGGCGGCATGTCAGCTTGTACGATGTCTTATCAGAGGGTATTACTACGTCTCCTCAACAAAAATAAAACCACGGAGATCGCTACATGGACTCATTCCTGTCCGCCAAGCCTGAAAGCCTTGATCAAGCGAAAGGCAATACCCGCCGCAGTTTCCTGAAAAAGTCGCTCGCTGTTTCCGCCACGCTCGCCACTGTCGGCAGCGCCGCACTGCCCCGCTTCTCCGATGCCGCCGAACCCTTGAGTCAGCGCTACCCTGATCCACTGATTCATATCCTCGACGACAGTTTCCTGGAGCTACGCGTTTTCAACGCCAGTGTTGAAAAGCTCGCCACCGGCATGCGCTGGGCCGAAGGACCGGTGTGGGTCGGTGATGGCCGGTATCTGTTGGTCAGCGACATCCCCAATAATCGCATCATGCGCTGGGACGAAATCACCGACTCCTTCACGGTGTACCGCGAACACTCAAACTTCTCCAACGGCATGTGCCGGGATCGACAGGGGCGTCTGATCGTTTGCGAAGGCTCCACCACCACTAGCGAAGGGCGCCGCATCACGCGCACCGAACACAATGGCACGATCATCGTGCTGGCCGACAGTTTCGACGGCAAGCCCTTCAACTCGCCCAACGACATCGTCTGCAAAAGTGATGGCTCGATCTGGTTCACCGACCCGCCATTCCAGACCGGCAACAACTACGAAGGCCACAAAGTCACCCCGACCCAACCCCACGCTGTGTACCGCATCGACGGTGAGAGCCAAAAAGTCACTCGGGTAATCGACGACCTCAACGGCCCCAACGGCCTGTGCTTTTCTCCCGATGAAAAGACCCTGTATGTCGTCGAAGGTCGCGCCAAGCCCAATCGCTTGATCTGGGCGATTACGGTGAAAGACGACGGCACCCTGGGTGAACGCCGCAAGCACATCGAAGGCTTGGACTATGCCGCGATTGACGGCATCAAGTGCGACGAAGCGGGCAACCTGTGGTGCGGCTGGGGCGGTAATGGTGATCCCAAGGCCGACCTGGAAAAACTCGACGGCGTGCGTGTTTTCAACTCGCAGGGCAAGGCCATCGGGCACATTTCGCTGCCAGAGCGCTGCCCGAACCTGTGCTTCGGCGGGCGCGAAGGCAATCGACTGTTCATGGCCAGTAGTCACTCGATCTACTCATTGTTTGTGAATACTCGCGGGACTACGTTTGCGTTGTAAAACCGACGTTGGTCTAGCGACAGTTCCGTGAGTAGCGAAACAAGATCCTGCCGCGCATCCGAGGCTGCGCGGTGACGATCCTTGTCGCTGAATTGTCGTTCGATAGCATGCCGCCCTGTATCGACGGCGCCGCCCAAGGGAGAAGTCAGAGTGCCTGGCCCTTGGCTATGCAATACGCGTTGACGAACGTTGCCGTGTGCTGCAAAGCCTGACGTATATCCGGTTTGGCGATTCCATGCCTGTTGGCAAACTGCTCGACCGCCGCGGTGTTGAAACGAGTGGTCTGGATAAAGTCCAAGGCTTCGGGTTTTGTATTCAAAAACCACGCGACCGGGGGAATACTCAGTAGCCACTTCAGCAGTCGGAGTGAAATGTGATGCTTGGGAGACTTCAAGCCCAAAGGTTTAGCCACCTGTGCCAGGAGTTCTCGCAAGTTTGGCGTTTGATCATCAAGCGCCAGCAGTTCCTCGCCCACCATGGCAGGATCAAAAGCACAAACAGCCACCAGTTCGACCAGATAATCCACGGTGACCAGTGGCAGCCAGTGCTCGGCGGTACCGGGCACCGCAGTCAGCTTGCCCTGCACCAGGTTGCGTATCAGCGCCACCAGCGGCTGACCGTCAACGATATGCCCGGTGCGGCTGTGGCCACAGACCGTCGCAGGGTGGACAACGATCATCTCACCACCCTTGGCGGACATGACCTGCTGGGTCGCAAAATGCGCCTCCAGCTTGCTTGCCTCGTATCCACCGACACGTAGGTAGACGGCGGGCCAGTTCGTCAACTCCGGCTGACGAGGATCAATGCCGATGCGTTGCAGATGTTCATGATTGTTCAGCATGTAGCCGCCGATCATCACTAAACGGCTTTTTTGCTCAGCCGCCAACCGCGCCACACGCTTTGCCCCCTCCACATTCACCGCACGAGACTGCTCCATCGAAAGCCCCCATGCGAAGTGAGCGCCCAGATGGAATATGACGCTGGCGCGCCTCAGCACCTCCTGATCAGCCAGGCTCAGCCCGAGATTGTCCTGTTCCAGATCGCCAGCCACGGCAAATACCCGTGTCGCGCACCCGCCTAAACTATCAACTTGCTCGCGCAACGCAGCCAGCCGCTCCGGGCGACGCATCAATACCCGAAGGGTGTGACCTTTTGCACTCAGGTTCGCCAGCAAATGTTGACCGATGAAGCCGGTCCCCCCCGTGACAAAGCACTCCACGCTCATTTCCCTGTTCCTTGTTGAAGGTGAGAAATCAAGCGTAAAGTATCGACCCAACTCTACAGTCAAGCGGTGTTTTCATGAAAATCGGCGAACTCGAGGCTCGCAGCGGCGCCAGCCGTCATACGTTGCGTTACTACGAGCAAATCGGCCTGATCTCACCGCTGCGGCAAACCAACAACTATCGTGTCTACACCGAGCAAACCCTGCAGGATCTGGACTTTATCCAGCGCGCGCAAAGCATGGGATTTTCCTTGGGGGAAATAGGCGAGATTCTGGATGCGCAGCGCAACAAGCTGATCGATTGTGCTGATGGTGCAAAGCTGATTGAAAAGAAGATGGCCGAAATCAAACAGAAAATTGCCAACCTCCAAAGCATCCATCGGTATCTGGATGTAGAGCGTGCGGCCCTCGAAGCGAGTGCTGCCAGGCAACTTGAGCTTCAACAGTCGAGCGACGCTGCCAATCATTGAACCTACGGCAAATGCCGTGGGGAGGCTCCTGCGCAAAGTGTGCCGTGCCTACAACATCCTGCGCCACAACGGTGTGCCGCTGGGCAAGGCGGATTATGTGCAGCACATGTTTGCGTATCTAAGGAAGTAATTGCAGCGCGAGCTTCGGGTCAATCAGGATTGACCCGGAGTTTTTGCAGAAGAAACGCCAGTGACTCCACCGCCCCGTGATAACTCCGCGTTGAACGCTGCGTATCCCATGACATGGCATCGTCCACACAGAAATCGCCAACGCATTCCATGCTCAGATCCTCATCGAGCAGTCCGAGCGGAATCCACACGTAAGGCGATTCGCGAAGTGGGTTGGGCACGGTCGAGCCGCACTGTGCGCAGAAGTCGTTTCTGTAGCCGCTGGATTTGATCCAACTGTTGATCGAGTCCTGCCCTGCGTCCCAACGAAAGTCCCGAGCGCTGACCAGAGTAGCGAGGTTGAACCCGACACCGGTTTGTTTGCGGCACAGTGAGCAGTGGCAGCGATAGAAAAAGCGCGGTTCCACTGAGAGGGAAAAGCGTACCGCCGCGCAAAGACACTGCCCTGTTGTCATGGGGACCTCCTTGGAAAAACGATTGATCAGGCGCTGGCGTCAGGTTTAGAAACAAGCGCGCCGGCAGAACCTCAGGTTACAGACAGAATTTATTGCGCCAAGCGTTGACAGAGATTTGAATGGAATCGTCTATCGAGATGGCGATCCCTCCTTTTGCGCTCAAAGCCTAAATCAGCTTTTCGACCAAAACCGTGTCCGCCTCGATAGACATATCGCCAAAATCGCCCTCGAGAGATAGAACGTTTTCAACAAAGCTGATCCCTTCCAGCTCTCCGAGGACGCGAGAATTTTGAATGTGCAGAGCACCGAGACTGATGGGCAACTCTGCGCCATCGATATTCCACGCCGTCAGTTTGCATCGGCATCCGTCCTTCAGGCTGACGACCATTTCGAAACAGCGATGTGCCTGATCCAACGTGAACGATAAAACGTCGCTACTTTCGAGCGCTTGTACATCCATACTGAGCTTCTTATGTTTAAAAGCGCATTCTAACGATCTGCGAGGCCTCGGCCATGACTCAGATAAAAAAACCCGAAGACGCTCCCGCCGCATTCCAGGCAGCCTGGAACGCTCACGACATGGCGGCACTCGGAGCTCTGTTCGATCCGCAAGCGACGTTCGTCAATCGTTTCGGCCACTTCGTTCGGGGCGTCGAGCAGATCGGTGCGCTGCACGCGCCCATTCACCAGACGATCTATCGTGACTCCACTCTTGAGAATGAACTGATCGATATCGACCCTGTGGCTGACGGGGTGGCGATCATTCACTTCTGGAGTCGTTTGTCGGCCGGTGCTGCGCATCCGGCCGGAGCGCATGTGGTGGATACGCTGATTCTCGCGGTGCTGATCAGGCAGAACGAGGCTTGGCGCATCAGAGCGCTGGAGAATGTGACCCTGACCAACCCGCGCACAGGTGAAGCCACCTTGCGTGATTAGCAGTAATCCGTTTCAGCGCACCGCAAAAGGTTTTTCGCTGCATGCTGCATCCGTTTCACTCCCTGCTCCGTACATTCAACACCCTCATTCGAAGGGTCGAAGAATCAAGGAGACGCACCATGCACATGCTCATCAAACGCCTTGCTGTCGCTTGCTTTACCCTGCTCTGCCTCGGAGCCGGATCCAGCTTTGCTGCCGATACCGTGATGGTTGGCGGCGCGGCTATGTATCCGACCAAGACCATCGTCGAAAACGCAGTCAACTCCAAGGATCACACGACCCTGGTCGCTGCGGTCAAGGCCGCCGGGCTGGTGGATACGCTCAACAGCAAGGGCCCGTTCACCGTCTTCGCCCCCACCAACGAAGCCTTCGCAAAACTGCCCGCCGGCACGGTCGATACATTGCTCAAGCCTGAACACAAGGCGGACCTGACCAAGATCCTGACTTACCATGTCGTCGCCGGCACTCACACGGCTAAACAGTTGATGGACGACGCCAAAATGCACGGCGGCAAAGTGATGCTGAAAACCGTCCAGGGCGAATCGCTGACCGTGATGTTGCACGACGGCAAGCTGTGGGTACAGGACGCCAAAGGCGGCAAGGCGGCCATTACCATCGCGGACGTCATGCAATCCAATGGCGTGATTCATGTGGTCGATACGGTGCTGATGCCGAATTGATTGGCTGACGTTGGCGGGCTCTCGTCAGAGCGTCCGCCAACGTCAAGATTGAAATGCCTTGCGACTCACGCCGAACGCTTTTCCATCCAGCGCCGATATTGCCGAGTGCGAAACGCCATGGCGATCTGCTGCAAAATCAGCGCGCGTAACGGTGACACCCCCGGATCAGGCTTTTTCGCCCGACTGAGTTTACCCAGCTGAAACTTCACCACCGCCATGTTCGCCAAGGCCGCAATGGCCTTGTTTTTCCAGGTGATCGGCGGTAATTGCGGGGCGTTGTCCTTGCCCTGCAGCCAGTCACGCGGCAGGTACGGATCGATGGCCAACGCGGTACCGATGCCGACCATGTCCACACCACTCTGCACAACGCTTTCGGCCACCGGACGACGGCGGATGCCGCCGGTGACCATCACTGGCATTTTGGCAACGGTCTGAAGGTCCCGGGCAAATTCGACGAAATAGGCCTCGCGAGCCAGGGTTCGACCATCACGCGCCTCACCCTGCATGGCCGGAACTTCGTAGCTGCCACCGGACAGTTCCACCAGATCCACGCCCAGATCGTTGAGCAGTTCAACGACCTTTTTCGCATCGTCAGCGGTGAATCCGCCGCGCTGGAAATCGGCGGAATTGAGTTTGACCGCCACCGCAAATTGCGCGGAAACCACGGCTCTGACTGCCTTGACGATCTCGACCAATAACCGCGCGCGGTTCTGCAGAGAGCCGCCCCACTCGTCCGTCCTTTGATTGGTCAGTGGCGAGAGAAACTGGCTCAACAGATAGCCATGAGCGGCGTGGATTTCCACCCCAGTGAAGCCGGCCTGTTCACCCAGGCGTGCGGTATTCGCAAAACGCTGAATGACGTCCTCAATCACACTGGCGGTCATGGCGTGCGGCGTGGCGAAACGCTTTGACAGTTTGCCCAGCTCCAGTGGCACCGCTGACGGCGCCCAGGTTTTCTGCCCGAGGTTGGACTGCATCTGGCGCCCCGGATGATTGATCTGCAACCAGAACTGCGCACCGGCAGAACGGCCGATCCGCGCCCAGCGCTCGAACTTGTCGAGTTGCTGATCATCCTGCAGCACCACGCCGCCCGGCCCGGTCATGGCGCGGCCGTCGACCATCACGTTGCCGGTGATAATCAGCCCGGCACCACCGTCGGCCCATGCCTGATACAGACGCATCAGTTCTGCAGAGGGCGCCTGGTCGGCGTCCGCCATGTTTTCTTCCATGGCGGCTTTGGCGATGCGGTTCTTGATGGTTGAACCATTGGGTAAGGTCAGGGCGGCGAACACATTCATGGGGCAGTCCTCAACTGGAGATGAGGTCACCATAAGATTGAAGTCAACTTTAAGGTCAACGACTTTTTTCAAGGTCATTCAATGTTGATTTCGCTCGACCCAGGCAAGTGCGTCACCAGATCCGCGCCCAACAACCGCGCAGGTGTGTAGGCACCGCCGGGCGGACGTGTCTGCAACAGATAGCCAACCACCGCCAACGCAGCGTCGATCGTCAGGCTGTAAACGTTCGCGGTGTGCACGCGGGCGACTTTGCTTTCACCGCGCGCATTGCGGGCCTCGCCCCACACATAGGTGCCTTGGTCAGCACGTTTTGCCTGATCCGGGCCGGTCACTGTCTTGCCGATGCGCGCCTTGAGCAGCCGCTGCACAAACGACAGTCCCAGCAACGGACGAATCCAGTTGGCGAGCCTGGCGCCGCGAATCATCCCCGCCGAACCCGGTATGAACACCTCGATATTGGCGATGCCGGTGGTGTGCCAAGCGGTGGACACATCGCCCCAGGGGATGGTCATCGCCAGCTTCTCCCCGGCACCGAAATCGATACGCCGTACCCGATAGGCCAGCGGCACGGAAACAATCTTGCCGTCACGTCGGACCTTGCCACCCTGCGCCAGACCTTCGATTGAAGTCTTGGCAGTGCCGGGTGAAAAGCTCGAACGTGAATCGAAGCCCAGCGCCAGATGCGTCGCATCCGGCAGCGCGTCTTTCAGGGCGGCGGCAACGCAGTCGGTCGGGACTACATCGAAGCCGACGCCGGGGCAAATGACTGACCCCGCTGCCCGCGCCCGCTCATTCAGGGACTGCGCATGTTCGAATACGGCAATCTCGCCAGTGATGTCCAGATAGTGCGCGCCGGCCCGCAGGCAGGCCTCGATCATCGGCGCGGCGGTCGCGGAAAACGGCCCCGCGCAATGCAGAATCAAACCGTGGCCCTTGATCTGCGCCAGCAACCGCGCAGGGTCATCCAGGCCGAACACCCGGGCTTCGAGACCCAGTTCCCGGGCCAACGCTTCGACCTTGTCGCGGCTACGTCCGGCCAACACCGGCCTGAGTCCACGCCTGACGGCATCGCGAGCGATCAGTTCGCCGGTATAGCCGTTGGCGCCATAAATCATCCATTTCATCGGTGTATCCGGTTGGTCTTGCTGACTCATGCCTGGCTCCTGAGTGAATTGATGACCGGCGTTATTGCCTTGCCCAATCAGCTTCAGACGCTAGCGTTAAAGTCAGGTTGAGGGTCAAGCAAAAGTCCGATGGCATCGACGCAAATTATTCGCAGCAGCGGGGTTGACCTTAAAGCGAGGTTTAAGGTGAGCATGCGCTGACCTGCTTGCTCGATGGAGCCCGGAAGATGCTCAAGACCCTTGTTTCCTCTGCCCTGTTATTGATAGGTGGTGCTTTCATGACGTTTGCAAATGCTGAGTCGGCGGCTATCAAGGATCGCCAGATCCTGGTGATCATGACCAATCACGCCAGCTATCCCTCTCGAACCGATACCACCGGGTTGTGGCTGACCGAACTGACCCACTTCACCGATGTGGTGGAAGCCGCCGGCTACACCACTGTGTTTGCCAGCCCCAAGGGTGGCGCGGTGCCTCTGGACGAACGCAGTCTGGGCTGGTTGTACATGGACAAGGCTGCGCGGGAGCACTTGCAGTCCCCTGCGTTCCGCGCGCGCCTGGCCAATACGCTGCCGATCGCCGAGGTCGATCCGTCCCGCTTCGGCGTCATCTACTTCACCGGGGGCCATGGCGTCATGTGGGACTTTCCCGACAACCCTGACCTGCGCCGTGTCGCCGAAACCATCTACAACCAGGGCGGCATCGTGTCGGCCGTGTGCCATGGCGTAGCGGGTCTGCTGGATCTGAAGGACAGCCAAGGCCAATTGATCATCAAGAACCGAAACATCACCGGTTTCTCTGACCGCGAAGAGCTGCTCTCGGGCATGAAAAATCAGGTGCCATTCTTTCTTGAGGACCGCTTGGTGAGCCAGGGCGCGCACTACCGCAAGGGCTGGCTGCCGTTCACTTCGTTTGCCATTACCGATGGAAAACTAGTGACCGGCCAGAACCCTCAATCACCCAAAGCCGTGGCTGAAGCCGTGATGGCGGTGCTCAACGCCAACGAGCAAACGCGCTAAATCTTTTTGTAGTGCCTACCCACCGGAGAAAGTCCGATTGAAACTCGCAAGCGCCGTTTTAACAGGATTGCTGATCACCACTTTTGCCAACGCTGCGTTGGCGGAGACACCTGAAATGCCCGACCTGACCGAGACCACCACCATCGACATTGCCGGCCATTCAGTACCCGTCGTCAAGGGTGGCCTCTATGACCGCTTTCGCTCCAATCCGCCGTTGTCGGTGATTGCCGCCGAAGTCCCGGGCGTTGATTTAAGCTGGTTCAAAGGACTGGAAAAGCACAAGGTCGACATTGGCTTCGAGTCCTATTCCCCAAACTTCTACTACCAGAACAGTCGTGTCACGGCGATCTATACCGCCGACCTCGACCGGCTCCGGGCGTTGATGCCGCCCGAAATACTGGCCACCGTGCAGCCGCTGCAAGTCTGGCCAGGACGTGGCTTGATCGCGTTCACTGCGTACACCTACGAGCATTGCGATAACGACGCCTATAACGAAGTTGCCGTGTCGATCATCACCAACAAACCCGGCAAAGCCAACCTGGGCCCGCTCACGTTGATTGGCCAATCGATGTCAGAAGACTTCTGGGGTTATGTGCTCAAGTTGCCGGTCAATACCGAGCTGGCACGGGTGCGCGGAGTCGTCGGTTACAACCTGCCGAAATGGCTGACCGGGATTGATCGCAAAGAAAACGGGCAATCGGTGATTTATGAGATCAGCGACAGCCAGACCGGCAAACCGGACGTGTCCTTCACCGCGAAGAAGCTCGACAAACTGTCGCGCAATGAGGATATCGTCACCAGCAGTTTCACCAACCTCGATCACCAGGGCCAACTGGCCTATGGCTACGCGGTTTCGCGCCAACTCAGCCACGGTTCCAGCCGGGACGCGGATGCCGCCACGCTGACACTGGGCGATGGCAGCCTGTCGAACTACCTGCGCGACTTGAAGTTGGGGAAAATGCTCAAGTACGAATATGTCCCTGAGTTCCAGAGTGCGCTCTATGCGCCAAAACCGCTTGCCACACTGGTTGGCAATCGCTGAAAGCGGTAACGCCCGTCAGACTCTGGATGCATGACGGGCGTTTGCTTTTCTTGCCGCAGCTGCTGGCTGCTTGTCGGGCGCAGAAGCCACGCCTTCTTCGCACAGCCGTTGGATCAGCCTCTGCGCATTGTCCGCACACGCCATCCCCGCAGGTTTGCCTTCGATCCCTTTGATGACCAGCAGTAGTTGTTCCTTGTTCTGCGCCAGCCGTTGCTGCAGGACTTCGATTTCTTCGACCTTTTGCTTCAAGCCACTGAGCAACTGGTCATGCTGCCAGCCACTCGCGTTCATCGGCATCAACTGACGGATTTCCTCCAGGGAGAAACCTGCCGCCTGCGCGCCGGTGATGATATGCAACACCCACTGTGTGTCGGGGGCGTAATCGCGATAGCCATTGGCTTTGCGCGCGACCGAAGTGATCAACCCGCTCGCCTCGTAAAAACGGATACGCGATGGCGCCAGTCCGCTGATTTTTGCCAGTTCACCAATTCTCATGTCCGACTCCGCAGCACGTTAACCTTTAAGCTGACTTTAAACCTGAAGGGGTGCAACAGCCAACACAGCAAATCACGCCAACAGCTCAGTCAACCACTGCACCTGCCGTGCAACCTCTTCCAGCTTCTCCTCGGGCACAGCCTGGCGTGCCTGTTTGAAGCTGCTCAGGGTTTTCTGTTTCTGCCTTAACAAGCGCTGCCATTTGGCGATGAATGCCGGGCTGAGCGTCTGCATCAGCAACGGGCCGAAGTACAACTGTTCGGCGCTGTAGCTCAGCGGTGCGCCGCGCTCGGCGACGATGATTTCGTAGAAGAAACGGTTTTCCTGCAGCACTTCCTCATCGAGGATGCGGTAGCCGTTGTCCATCAGCCATTGGCGCAGGGGTTGCTCGCCGCCGTTGGGTTGCAGGATCAGTCGTTCGTGCCCGCGCAGGCGCGCCTTGCCGCTGTCGAGAATGTCGCGAATCGTCTCGCCGCCCATGCCGCAAAGGCTGATCGCGGTGATTCCGTCATCAGGTTCGATCGCCGCCAGGCCACTGGCCAGACGCACGCTGATGTGCTGCTGCAGATCGTTGTCGCGCACCGTGCGCACCGCGGCATGGAACGGCGTCAGCGCCACCTCGCCGGCCACCGCCGCAACGATGGCGCCACGGCGCATCAGGGCCACCGGCAGATAGCCGTGATCCGAGCCGATATCCGCCAACCGCGCGCCGTCCGGTACATGCGCCGCCACCCGCTCCAGTCGCATGGACAATGTGTGTTCGTTCAACTGCCGCCCTCTTCCCCAGCCATCGCCGGCGCTGCTGCCGGACAAGGGGCGCGACTCTAGCGGGCATCGGTGGCTATTTCAAATCCGGGCAAGCGCCTTACTGCGTTGGTGTGACCAGTGGCTGCAGAGGCAAGGCTTCAACGGCTCAACCACCTAGCCACTGCGTCGATTCACGCTTACCATACCCACAACTCGTATTACCGCGGCTGCTGACAAACTCGCCAGGGCACGTCAACTGGGCATGAGCTATCCCATCCGCACCACCCGCCAATTGCTGGATCAAGTGTGACCAATCTCCTGTTCGTGTGCAGCCGCAACCAATGGCGCAGTCCGACGGCGGAGGCGATCTGGCGCCGTCGGCCCGGTTTCGAAGCCCGCTCGGCAGGCACCAGCCCCAATGCACGCAAACCCATCGGCCCGGCGAACATCCGCTGGGCCGATGTCATCTTTGTCATGGAACGCAAGCACCTCAATCGCCTGCAAGCCGAATACGCCCGATTACTTGAACACAAGCCGATCCACACGCTGGATATTCCAGATGACTATCGCTTCATGGATCCCGAGCTGGTGGACATTCTTGAGGACGCCGTGAAGCCTTATCTCGAGCCTCGGGCTTAGTGCTCAGGCTGCCATCCTCATCACCGTACTTTCAAATTGAGTAGAAACATGAACCGCCAAAAGAAACTGCAGCAGTTGTTCAAGGAAAAGGCCAAAAAGGCCAGCGCCAAACTGGCGCCGAAAAAGCCCAAGTACATCAGCAAGGCCGACCGCGCGAAACTGGCTGCCGAAGCGGCGGCCGAACCGGTTGAGACCCGTGAGAGCTGATTCGCTGCTTCAGGCGTCGATTAAACGTGCTTTACAGATACGCCTCGATGTTCGCGATCGCCCGATCGATGTAGAGCTCTTTCTCGCCAACGGGCGTCACATAATGAAACGCGTTGCGGGTGGCCTCCACACCGGCCAGGCGGGCGATGAACCAGGCCGCCATATATTGTGAAGACAGGCATCCGCCAGCGGTGGCGACATTGCCCTTGGCCATGAACGGCTGATTGAGCACCGCCACACCGGCCTCCTCCACCCAGGGCTTGGTGATCAGATCGGTACAGGCTGGGACGTCATTGAGCAGGCCGAGCTTTGCCAGGATCAGCGTGCCCGAGCACTGGGCGCCCAAGAGCTGGCGCTGCGGATCGAGCCGTAGTCGCGCCATCAGCTCGGTATCCGCCACGATATCCCGGGTCAGACTTCCGCTGCCCACCAACACCGCGTCCGCGTCGCTCGCCTCCTCCAATGACACCTGAGCCTCGATTACCAGGCCATTCATCGAGCGCACTTTTTCCGTCGGGCTGGCGATCGACACGCGCCAATCGGGCTGTTTGACCCGGTTGAGAATGCTGAACGCGATAAGCGAATCCAGTTCGTTGAAGCCTTCAAAGGTCAGGATGGCGATGTGCATGGTGAGTCTCTAAATGGGCGATGACTCATCGTAAAATCTGGCGCTTATCACAATCAAAAAATTGTCATGGGTACATTGCGGGCGACATCGACGGGCATTTGATACACCGGCTACGCGCCACGGAAAGGACGGCTGAACAACCGCGTCGTCTCGCCCTATACCTTCTCAGGCGACCACGCCTGCATGCCTGCCAGGACAGATCGGGCTGTAGCTTTCAGCCAGTGGCTGTAGGAAAGTGGCGAACATCGAATGATGAAAAGGCCAACACCCCATGAAGCCGCTGGATCTCACGCGTTTCGACCTCAATCTTCTGGTGGTTCTTGAGGCGCTTTGGGCGCAAAGGCACGTCGGTCGTGCGGCGCAGCATCTGCATCTGTCGCAGTCGGCCACCAGCCATGCCCTGTCGCGTTTGCGCACGGCGTTTGATGATCAGTTGTTCATTCGCAACCCTCGCGGCATGGCACCGACGCCGCTGGCCATCGAGCTGATGCCCAGAGTGGCGGCGGTGCTCGAATCGGTGCGGCTGCTCGCCAGCCCACGGGGGCCGTTCGATCCAGCGCGTCTGCAGGCGACACTGCGGATAGCGGCCACCGATCACGCCGTGCTGACCGTCATCGCCCCGGCGCTGGCGAAAATTCAGGTTGCGGCGCCGGAGGTGGTGCTGAAACTCGGGCCGGTGGATGGCGAGTCGGCGATGCTCCAACTGGACGCCGGCGAGATCGACCTGGTGTTGGGTTCGGGTTCGTTTGCGCAAGTGCCGCAACGCTTTGATTGCCAGCTCGCGCACAAGGAGCGATTCGTCGGCATCGCCCGCAAAGGGCACCCGGCATTGGTCAAGCGCGGCAAACATTTGCATATGGAACTGGATGACTTCACGCGTCTGCCGCACGTTCTGATTTCGCCCCGGGGCGACGCGCGGGGCGCTGTCGATGACGCGCTCGAACGGCTCGGTCGCAGCCGCAAGGTCAGCGTCACCTGCCCGAGTTTTCTGGCAGTACCGTTCATGATCGGCGCATCGGAATCGATTGCCGTGGTCGCCGAACGTGTCGCTTTACAGCTGCAGGAAACAGCACAGCTGAGCATTTTTGAATTGCCTTTGCCGCTACCGACCTGGGAGGTCTTCGTCGTCCGCGCACGCGGGCGCGCCAACGAGCCGGCGGTTGAATGGATGACCAGAATGCTGATCGGCGACTGACGATCGATCTCGTGCATCGAGAGGCTGCACCAATGCCATTGGATCGCGCGCCTCGGTGCTCCTAGAGTGCGGACATCCGTTCAACATCCCTGGAATTCTCATGCAAACCGAGCCCACGCTGGTCATGGTCCCTTGCTTCGCCGGTGCGCCGTGGCAGCTCAACCAACTCAGCCACTTGCAGCACCACGCCATGCGTACGTTGCGCTTACCGGACGACGTCGCTGATCTGGAAACGCTCGCCAACTTCATCGTTGATCAAGTGAAAGATCTCGAATGCTACGTGCTGGTGGGCGACTCCTACGGCGCGGTCGCCTCGATCGCGGTTGCAACGCGCCAGCCAAAAGGCCTCAAGGGCCTGGTGCTGTCCGGCGGTTTCGCCAAAAACCCGATCACCTCGCCCCTGCTGAAAACGCTGGCCGCGCTGGCGCCGTTCTTCCCCGGGCCGTTTTATCGACAGACCACCCTGCGCTTCCACGCCGCACAACTGGCTTCGTCGTTCGACAAGGAAGGCGAAATCCCTTGGTCAGCCGCCAACAGCCGCGCCTTCTTCATCAAGCAAACCCCACACAAGGCCTACGTCAACCGCGTGCGCTCGATCGAGAAAGTCGACTACACCGCCCTGCTGGCAAAGATCGACGTGCCGACGCTGATCCTCACGCCCGAGGAAGACAGGCTGATCGGCAAAGAGGCTGCGGGGATCCTGCTGAAGGGCATAAAAGGCGCGCAGGAAGTCGTCATGCCGAGAACCGGGCATATGTTCAGGTTCTCGCATCCGGGGGCGTATTCGCTGGAGGTCAGCAGGTTTCTGCAGCGGGTGGCGCTTTGAGTGATTTTGGGTCAGTCAGATGCTGCGGGCCATGATCTATCCGAATTGCCGTTTATTGTTGCAGCCGCTAGCCTCAGCAAAAGTCAAAAGCACAAATCAGAGACCCGCATGACGCGACGCCCCGCCACCGATAGCGACCAGCCAGCCCTCTTCGACTTGCATCGAGCAGTCTTCCGCGAACACATCGAGAAAATATGGGGCTGGGATGAGAGTTGGCAACGCGCAAATTTCGCAACGGAATTCGCCTGCGCAGCCACTTCGGTTATTGAACAAGACGGCCGGATTGTTGGCTATGTGCAGATACTGGACAAAGAAGATCGAATCCATGTTCAGAACATCGCTATTTCGCCCGAGTACCAAGGCAAGGGCATTGGCTCGCGCATTCTGAAGAACCTTCAGCTGCAAGCCGCTGCCCGTCAAGTGCCGTTGCAATTGGGCGCTTTTCGCACGAACACTCTGGCGCAGAAGCTCTATGAACGGCTGGGCTTTCGCAGGACTGGGGCGACGGACACGCATATCGAAATGTCGTGGACAGGCCATGACAGACAGCAGCCGTGATCCGGATCCAACCGCGTAGCAGACCTTCCCCGATTCAACCTATCCGGGTTCGAGCACTCATGCCTGCCTGACATCACCTTCATGTCAGCCTGGCAACCGACCCTGTCGGCAATGCCCCGTCCTTCTCAAGCGCAGTCAGTTTCGCGACAACTCGGGCACGCTCGCTTACCGAAGTTTCTCGGTCGGTAATCGAGTAAGTCTGGCCATAGACCCATGCACGCAACTGCTCAAGCACGGAAGGTTCAGCAGGTGTGCGAGACAGCTGCTGCAACAGATACCCGGCCTGCGTCCATTTGGGCATCAGCTCAAGCAGCGCCTGACGTCGAGAGGCGGACAGCGCTGGCCAGAGGGTCTCGAGCTGAGCGCTGAATGCTGACTCGATGACTTTCCATGGCTGCGGGCGCAGGCCGCGTACCCCGGCCTCGAACACCGGGCGTGACGGATCCGCGATCGCCGCGATCAGTAAATCAGGCCTGCCCTCTCCTTCGAGGCTCAGGACCAGTGACCGAACCTCGCCACTGTTTTGGCTGAGGGCCGCGTTCATCCACCCTTGCGGGATGGCCATGCCAAGCGACTGCGCCAACCCGAGTACGCCAAGCCAACGGGCTTTGGTAGCGGGAATCTCGCCTGCCAGTTGCGCTTGAAGTACCTGCAACGGGTCGACGCCATACTTTCTGGCGGCCCAGAGTGCAGTCGATCTTGCTGCAGACGATGGGTCGGTCAGAAAGTCTTCGATCAGTCGTGTGCGATCCGTTTGCAACTCAATGGCTTGCAGAAACGACAGGCGCCTGAGAATGCTGCTGTTGCTGGCGAGTCCATAGGCAATGGCCTTCTGCGCCGATGCCAGAGGCAGCGCCATTGCCCTGCCGAGCGCAGCCCGCCGCACACTGAAATCTGCATGATGAAGGCTCGCGACAAGAAACGCCTCCAGCTCATCTGCGCGCTTTGTCTGAGCGAGTACCCTGAAAAACAACCGCGTACAGGCGCCACGGCTGGTTTCGAAGGCAGCTGTGGTTTGCGCGAGGCATTCAGGTGTTGCCAGCAGCGCTTCAAGCTTTTGGATGGTAGCGCCGTGGTCTTCGCGTCGACGCTGCTCCAGGGCAAGGATGGCGGGAGTCTTGGCGATCAGCCAAGGGCCATACTCGGGGGTCAGGTAGTCTGCGAAAGCGTCTCTGGCCGCCGCGCGTACCTGCGGCACCCAGTCGTTGAGCCGCACGATAATGGACGCCAGCCGCTCGATCGACTGCGACGAGCGGATTTGCCGTAGACCGGCCTCCCGGTGGAATCCATCCCAGGACATGACCAGCCACTTCCAGTCACGCACTGGCAATACTTCTGGTGGATCCACTGGATCTACTGGATCTACTGGATCTACTGGATCTACTGAGCGTTCGGTTTTTGCAGTGGTGGATGTTTTTCCGGTGAGTCTTTGCAACAAAACTTTCCACATGGAGCTGACTATCCCTGACGTCCGAACATTGGCGTGAGCCATAGCATGCCTGTCGCCGATTTTTTTTGAAACGCATGCCCTGCTCCCCCCGAAATTTTCCGCCGCGCCCGGTTCGATCACCTAACCTCATAGCTTGTGTGATCAACGAGAACCGGCCCCCTCTCATGCGCAACACATTGAAGTCATTGTTTTTTGTCGCGCTGCTCCTGCTCGCTCCAGGCGGTTCGGCGTTGTGGGCGGCGGATTTGCCGGCGTCTTCGGCGACGACTCCGGCGCCGCTGGTGGAGGTCTCGCAAAGTGATCTGCAAGCCCTGCAACTGCGCCTCGACGGGCTGAAGCAGCAGATTTCCGCTGCCAACAACTACAACCAGCTCGAAGGCCCGCAGGACCGGGTGCAGACGTTCATTCTGGATGTCGATCGGTTGTCGGCGTCGTTGTTGCCGCAGCAGGCACAACTGGCGGTGCAACTGGGGGTGCTCGGCGCAGCACCGGATACGCAGATTGCCGCCGAACAGGCGGAAATCGCCGCGCAACGGGCGCAGCTCAACGAGCAGAAAAACAAGGTCGATGCCACGCTCAAAAGCCTTGCCGCGCTCAAACAAAGCGCCGCCGAGCTGATCACGCAAATCGCCGGCATCCGCCGCACACTGCTCGAAAGCGAACTGACGCTGCGCACCGACAGCATTCTGAGCCCGGACTTCTGGTCGCCGTTGGTGGTGCCGGAGCCGGATGATCGTCAGCGCCTGACGTTTTTCATCGATCAGGTGAACCTCACCTGGGCCACGGTCTGGGCGCCCGGGCAGCGCTTTTTCACCTGTGCGCTGGTGCTGCTGGCGCTGGCTTTCTGGACGGTCGGCCGCCGACTCGCCGAGCGCGGCCTGACCTGGGTTTGCATCCACCGCATGCCGGAGGGGCGCCTGCGCCGCAGCGCGCTGGCGTTCGCTTCGGCGCTGGCGACCCTTGGCACCACGGCCATCGCCCTGCATCTGCTGTTCTACGCCTGCACCCGTCACGAACCGCTGACGCCCATGCTGCAGACTTTTTCCGAGGAGTTCGAAAAAGCCGTTTACGCCTGCGTCCTGATCACCGCGCTGAGCCGCGCGCTGCTGTCGACTCAGCATCCTTCATGGCGGCTGCCGGCGATAGCCGACTCGGTGGCGCTGGCATTGCGGCCCTATCCAAGGATTCTCGCTGCCACTCTGCTGGTGCTGGTAACGCTGGTGCAGGTCAGCAACGCCACCGGCATGAGCAGCCAGATCGTGATCGCCCAGCGTGGGGTGATTGCCATCGTGGTGATCGTGATTCTAGTGCCGCTGCTGTTGCGCGTCGGCAAAGTGCGCAAAGCGTTGCTCACCGCCAATGAACCGGAGGCCGGCAGCACGTTTGCCGGGGCGATCTACAGCATTGCCACGGTGTGCATGTGCATATCGGCGCTGGCCTTGCTCACCGGCTACGTGTCGCTGGCCCGCTTCGTCACCTATGAGTTGGTCTGGGCCTATATCGTGCTGGCCGGGTTCTATTTGCTGGTGCAGGTGGTCAAGGACGCCTGCGAATACCTGTTTTCGCCGCGCTACTCGGCCGGCAAGAACATAAAGCAGCCCCCGGGCATGGGCGACCGGCGGCTGGAGCAGATTTCAATTGTGCTGTCCGGTGCCAGCCGCGCCGGGCTGCTGTTGCTGGCGGTGATTACCCTGTTCGTCGGCGGCATCGGCACCACGTTCGGGCAACTGACCACCAATGTCATGGGCATTCTCGGCGGCGCCGGATTGCGCAAGCTGAACATCGTTCCGGCGCATCTGATCAATGCCGTGCTGGCGTTGCTGATCGGCATCTACCTGATCCGCGCTTTGCGCCGTTGGCTCGACAATGAATTCCTGCCCAAGACCGACATGGATCCGGGCATGTGCGCGTCGTTGAGCACGCTGTTTTCCAACATCGGTTATGCCACGGTCATCCTCCTGACGCTGTCGTCGCTGGGCGTGCGCTGGACCAATCTGGCGTGGATCGTCAGTGCGCTCTCGGTGGGGATCGGTTTCGGTTTGCAGGAGATCGTCAAGAACTTCGTCTCCGGGCTGATCCTGCTCACCGAACGCCCGGTGAAGGTCGGCGACCTGATCAGCATCAGCGGCGTCGAGGGCGACATCCGCCGGATCAACGTGCGCGCCACGGAAATCCAGCTC
>Ga0157372_10001999_pt1 | contig 22142 bp, 21 predicted proteins | sample C55metaG_FD_115307 | JGI IMG/M metagenome (GOLD analysis project Ga0157372, IMG submission 115307) | Corn rhizosphere microbial communities from Kellogg Biological Station, Michigan, USA - C5-5 metaG | ecosystem: Host-associated > Plants > Roots > Rhizosphere > Soil | place: USA: Michigan... | reverse complement strand
GTCACGGTCCAGCGCAACAAGATCCACGACCCGCGCTATGCCGCGAACTCGTGGGCGGTGGCGCACCCGGCGGGCCCGCAGGGCCTGACCTTCTCGTACTGCGGCGGCAACAACGTCTACCGCTGGAACGAGGTGTACAGCTCGTCGAACCACTTCAACGACGGCATGGGCGGCGAGGACAATTTCTCGACCTCGGGCTGGCCGAACAAGGACAGCGACGTCTACGGCAACAAGGTGAACCACGCGTGGGACGACGGCCTCGAGATCGAGGGCGGCGACCAGAACGTGCGCGTGTGGGGCAACTATCTCGACCAGACGGGCACCGGCATCGCGAGCACCGTCGACTCCGTCGGGCCGCTCTACATCTTCAGGAACGTGTGGGATCGGAACGAGTTCCTGCAGGGTGCGGCTTGCGACAGCGACGACAAGCAGCCGATGTTCAAGGATGGAAGCTCGAGCGACTTCGGCAACGGCCGGCGCTACCTCTTCCACAACACGATGCTGCAACGCACGCAGTCGGGCTGCACCAACGGCCTCGGCGGCGGCGCGGGGGTGGGCGGCACGGGCGACACGCAACTCGTGCACAACACGATCTCGATGAACAACATCTACAACGTGTGGAAGCCGCAGAACGGCCCGTTCTTCCAGATCGGCACGGACAACACGTTCCAGAACGACATGATGGCGACCCTCGGCGTGCCGGAAGTCGGCGCGCTCATCGGCCGGCCGCAATACGCCGCGGGCAACGGCGACATGGCGGCGGATTCGGGCCTCTACGCCCTCGCCGCCGGGGCGCCCGGCTACGACCAGGGCATTCGCATTCCCAACTTCAACGACCACTTCAACGGCACCGCGCCGGACGTCGGTGCGATGGAGGCGGGCGATGCGGCGATGAAGTTCGGCGTGGCGGCTGCGACGTCGGGCTCCAGCGCGGGCGGTAGCGGCAGCACGAGCGGATCGTCCGGTGGCGGTACGACAACGCCGCCTCCGCCCCCGCCGCCTCCGGCTCCCCTCACCAACCAGCCCGTCTCCGCGACGATGGACTCGTCGGCGTACACCGCGAACAAAGGGACGCGCGTGACTTTCACCGCCGCCATCATGGGCAATGCGGGCACGCCGACGGGCACCGTGAGCTTCACCGCGAACAACTCGCCGATCTCGGGCTGCACGGCTGTTGCGCTTTCCGCGGGCAAGGCGACCTGTTCGACCAATGGCCTCAAGCGCGGCAGCTTCCAGATCCGCGGCAACTATTCGGGCGATGCCACCTACGTCGCGGGCGTCGCGGGACCGATCACCGAAACCGTGAAGTAACGATCGCATGCCATCCCGGACCCAAGCCGGGATAGCGCTTCAACCGGGGCTCGTCCCCGGTTTTTTTTGCTCGCGCGGCGCTGGCGCCCACTGGCGGAAGGTTCCCATGCCGCGTACGAGGGGTGGGGAGGTCGCAAAAGTGAATATTGAAAATCCCGCTCCACTGGAGCCCTAAAGTGTCCCAGTGGACCGTGTGGCGCGCCACGGGCCGCGACGGCGGCCGCGCGGATGATCCACTGGAGCAACCTTGTGCTCCACTGGACTGGCGGGCGCGTCATGCGCGACTGCGGACGCCGTAGGCGGTCCAGTGGGACACTTTTGGGCTCCAGTGGAGCGGAGTTTTCAATGGTGTACTTTTGGATCCCCCCACGTTGCTCCCTCACGTCATCGCATGAGATGCCCGCGCCGTTGAACGAGGCATGGAGATCATCAAAGGCCGCCAACCGCATCGCCGCCTGCGGCGGCGAGGCGCCTCGCATCCTCCCTATTGGCTTTTCGCCCAGCAGGTGCGGCGACGGTTGAATATCAACCGCACGCAATTCGCGAACCGCTTCGGAATCTCCGTCAACACGTTGCGCCATTGGGAGGAGGGCCGCAGGCGCCCGCGCGGAGCGGCTCTCGTCCTGCTGCACGTCATCTGGCGCGAACCCAGGGCCGTGATGCGCGCCATCGCACGCGCGTGCCAGGTGGAAGCCGAGATGGACACCCTTTTCGCCGAGGACGCCGAAGACGATTGATGTCGCCCTAGCGCAGCGCCTCGCCGAGAAAGGCGCGTAACGTGCCCCATGCGCGCCGTTCGGCTTTCGCGTGACTCGCGCGGCCGTAGGAGGCGAGCTCGAAGTCGACGTGCACGCGCGCGAGCGCCTGGCGCAACGCATCGGCCGCGGCGCCGTCGCGCGTCGCCGCGCCCGCAAGGTCCAGCACGAGGATCGAGCAGCGGATGCGGCGCTGCTGGTCGGCATCGGGCGCGGTGAGCGCGCCATCGAAGCTCGCCACGGTGCGCAGGTGCGCTCCGGCGTAAGCGAGCTGCATCACCGCCGTGCCGCCGAGCCCGAAGCCCACGGCCGCGAGGCGCTCGGGATCCGTCTGCGGCTGCTTGCGCACGGTGTCGAGCGCCGGCTTCGCGCGCAGCGCGAGCGTGAGGCCGCTCGCCGGGTCGCCCTGGACGACCGCGGCGAAAGCGACGTAGCCCATCTGCGCGATGTCGCGCGCGTGCCGGCGCGTCGCGTCGTCGAGATCCTTGCCGCCGGACAGCACGAGGACGCCGGGCCGTTGCTCCTTCACGGCGTCGTCGTACGCGAGGTAGCCGTGCATCGGCCGGTGGTCCACTTCGTAGTCGAGCGCCTTGGTGACGATCTTCGCATGCGCCGCGCACGCGGCGAAGGCCACGATGAACGCCGCGATGCGGCTTACTGTACGGATGTCCATCCGCCCCCCAATGCCTTGACCAGGAACACCGCGGTGAGCAGCCGCTGGCCCTGCAGCTGCGCCCGCAGGCGCTCGTTGTTGAGCAGGCCCTGCTGCGCCGTGATCACCTCGAGATAACCCGAGGCGCCCCCTTCGTAGCGTGCGTTCGCCATGTCGAGGACGCGCGCCGCGCTTTGCACGGCGGCCCCCGCCTGGGCGTGCGCGCGCTCGAGCGCGGCGAGGCCCGTGATGCCATCCTCGACCTCCTGCATCGCGGTCAGCACCGTGCGGCGATAGGACGCGACGGATGCCTCGTACCCCGCGCGCGCGAAACGCACATTGGCTTGCAGGCGCCCGGCGTCGAAGAGCGGCTGCGTGATCGAGGCGCCGATCGACCACACCGCGCTCGGCGCGCTGAAGAGCGAGGCGAGGTCGCGGTTCTCGAGACCGGCGCTGCCGGCGAGCGTGATGCTCGGGTAGAGCGCCGCGGCCGCGACGCCGATCTGGGCGTTGGCCGCGGCCATCGCGCGCTCCGCCGAGGCGACGTCGGGACGCCGCTCGAGCACATCCGAAGGAACTCCGAGGGGAATGGCGGGCGGCTCGGCGCGAGTGGCTTCCGGCACCACGGAGAAGGACGGCGCCGGCGTGCCGATGAGGGTCGCGAGCGCGTGCTCGAACTGGGAGCGCTGCTTGTGAAGCACGTCGACCTGCGTGAGGGTGCTGTCGAGGAGCGCCTGCTGCTGCGCGACGTCGAGGCCGGAGGCCGCGCCGAGGTCGTGCCGCGAGGTAGCGAGATCGAGCGCGCGGCGCTGCAGCGCGATCGAGCGCAAGAGCACGTCGAGCTCGATGTCGAGCGCGCGGAGGTTGAAGTACGCGGTCGCCACGTCCGCGGTGAGCACGAGGCGCGTGTTCTCGAAGTCGGCCGCGGTCTGCTCGGCGCTGGCGCGCGCGCCCTGGATGGAGCGGCGCACGCGGCCCGCGAGATCGAGCTCGTAGCTCGCGTTGACGGCGAGCGTGAAGTCGTTCTGCACCGTCGAGAACTGCGGCGTCGCGTAATTGCTGAGCGGGCGCTCCTCGGTGATGCGAAAGCGCTGGTCGCGCGAGCCCACGGAGAGCTGCGGGAAGCGCGCGGCGAGCGCGGCATCCAGCGACGCCCGAGCCTGCTCCACGCGCGAAGCGGAAATGGCGAGCGTCGGGCTGTTCGCGAGGGCACGCACCTCGAGGCCATCGAGGTCGCCGTCGTTGAACGGCTTCCACCAGGCGCCTTTCGGCGCGTCGTCGCGCGGGGCGGCCTCACGCCAAGGCGCCTCGACCTGCCAGGCCGCGGGCATCTGCAAGGACGGCCGCTGGTAGTCCGGGCCGGCGGTGCAGCCGGCGAGCATGCCGAGCGCCGCGGCGATCGTCGCGCTGCGGCGCATCACGACGGCGTCTTTTCGTGCACGACGCTCACCGTGTCGCCGTCGGCGAGCGAGTCGGGCGGATTGAGCACGAGCTTCTCGTCGCCCTTCAAGCCTTCCAGCACCTCGACGCGATCGCCGAAGTTGCGTCCCACGCGCACCGGCAGCAGCTTCACCTTGCCGTCGGCGGCCACGGACGCCACGCGCACGCCCTCGCTGCGGAACATGAGCGCATTCGCGTTGAGCAGCATGTCCTTGCTGCCCGCGAGCGGCAGCTGCACCTGCACGTACGCGCCGGGCAGCAGGGCGCCGTCCTTGTTGGGCAGGGCCACCTCGGCCTGCATCGTGCGCGTCGCGGTGTCGATCGCGCCCGACGTGCGCTCGACGTGTCCCTGGAACTTGCGCCCGGCAAGCTCCGCCTGCGCGACCGTCACCTTCTGGCCGGGCTTGACGAGATGGGCGTACGCCTGCGGCACGTTCACGTAGACGCGCAGGGGGTCGGTCTGCGTGAGCACGAAGAGGGCGCGTCCGGTCGTGTTGTCGATGAGGTCGCCCACGTCGACGTTGCGGCGCGTCACCACGCCCGCGAACGGCGCCACCACGCGCTTGAACGCCTCGAGCTCGCGCAGCCGCTCGACGTTGGCGTCGGCCGCGGCGAGGTTCGCCTTCGCCTGGGCGTCGCCGCTGCGCTTCTCGTCGAGCTCCTGCTGTGCGACGACATCCTTCTTGCGCAGGGCTTCCCAGCGCGCGACGGTGCTCTGCGCGAGGGCGAGGCTCGCCGCCGCCTGCTGGCGCGCGGCGATCGCCTGCGAGAGCTGCTGGTCGAGCTCGGGGCTGTCGATCTCCGCCAGCAGCTCGCCCTTCTCGACGCGCGCGCCGATGTCGTGGGTCCAGCGCCGCAGGTAGCCCGTCGCGCGCGCCCCGATCGGCGCCTGCACGAAGCCCTGCAGCGTGCCCGGCAGCGACACCGTGTTGCCGGCGCCCCCCACGAGCGGCGACACGACCTTCACGTACTGGCGCGCATTCTCGGCAACGCCCGCCTCGAGGACCTTCGCATTCGAGCTGCGGCTCCACAGCGTGCGCGCGCCGCCGACCACGAGGATCGCCAGCACCACGAGCATCACGATTTGCGCGCGCCGCAGCACGCGGCGGTTTTCCTCAGGCATGTGCTTCCCTCGTCACCCAGCTTGCATGTCACCCCGGCGAAGGCCGGGATCCAATTTCCGCCTCTTCCGCAACCTCACGTGTACGCTCGCGAACACCACCGGAACGAAGAGCAGCGTCGACACCGTCGCGAACACGAGGCCCCCGATGACGGCGCGCCCGAGCGGCGCGTTCTGCTCGGCGCCCTCGCCGATGCCGAGGGCCATGGGGATCATGCCGATGATCATCGCGAGCGCTGTCATGAGCACCGGGCGGATGCGCGTGGCGCCCGCCTCGAGCGCGGCGGCGAGCGGCTCGACGCCCTCGGCCATGCGGTCGCGGCCGAACGAGACCAGCAGGATGGAGTTCGCGGTCGCGACCCCCATCGTCATGATGGCGCCGGTGAGCGCGGGCACCGAGAGCGTCGTGCCCGTGATGAAGAGCGTCCACGCGATGCCGGCGAGGGCGGCCGGCAGCGCCGCGATGATGATGAATGCGTCGATCCAGCTCTGGAAGTTCACCACGATCAGCAGGTAGACCAGCACGATCGCCATGGCGAGGCCGAGCCCGAGCCCGACGAACGAGGCGCGCATCGTCTCGACCTGGCCGCGGACCGCGATGCGGCTGCCGCGCGGAAGCTTGCCCTCGATCGCGGCGACCTTGTCCTCGACCTGACGCGCGACGGATGCGAGGTCGGTGCCGTGAACGCTCACGAAGACGTCGATGGCCGGCAGGATGTTGTAGTGGGACACGATCGCGGGCGTGCGGCCGGCCCTCGCCTGCACGAGGTTGCCGAGCAGCTGCGGGTTGTTGCCGCTCGCGCCCGCGCCGCTGGGAGCCACCGGGATGTTGAGCAGGGCGTCGAGCGAATCCACGTTGTACTCGGGCGCACGCACGGCGACGTTGTAGACCACGCCATTCTGCGGATTCAGCCAGAAGGCGGGCGCGGTCTGCGAGCTGCCCGAGAGCGTCACGAGCAGGTTCTGGCCCACGTTGAACGCCGTGAGGCCGACCTGCTGCAGGCGCGTGCGATCCATCTCCAGCTCGACCGCCGGTGCGTCGAGGCGCTGGTGCACGTGCACGTCGACCGCGCCGGGAATGGTCCGGATCGACTTGGCGAGCTGCGCGGCGAGCTGGTTGTTGCGGGCGAGGTCGTTGCCGCTGAACTGGACGTCGATGGCGGCGGGCAGGCCGAAGTTGAGGATCTGCGTGACGATGTCGGCGGGCTGGAAGAAGAACTCCACGCCCGGGAAGCGCTGCGGCAGCTCCGAGCGCAGGAGCGTCACGTACTCGTCGGTCGGGCGATGGCCCTCGCGCAACGACATGAGGATCTCGCCATCGAGCGTGCCGATCACGCCCGCATTGCTGTACGAGAGGTTGATGCCGCTGTTGGGAAGTCCCAGGTTGTCGAGGATGGTCTCGAGGTCGCGCGCCGGGACGAGCTTCCGGATCTCGGCCTCGACCTGGTCGGCGATGTGCGCGGTCTCCTCGATGCGGGTGCCGGTCGCCACGCGCATGTGCAGGCGGATCTGGCCCGCATCGACGGCCGGGAAGAAGTCGCGGCCGAGGAACGGGTAGAGCAGGCAGGAGGCGAGCGTGAAGGCGAGGAAGGCGAGGCCGAAGAGCGCGCGGCGCGCGAGGACGGCCTCGAGGATCGCCTCGTAGCCCGCGCGCACGCGATTGAATTGCGCGTCGAAGGCCTTGTAGGTCCGCTGCAGGACGTTCTCTTTCTCCCCTGGGAGAGGGCCGCGGTGAGGGTCCTTCTTCATCAACAGCATCACCAGCGTCGGCACCAGCGTGCGCGACAGGATGTACGACATCGCCATCGCGAACACGACCGCTTCGGCCATCGGCACGAAGAGGAAGCGGGCGACCCCGGTCAGGAAGAACATCGGCACGAACACGATGCAGATGCAGAGCGTCGAGACGAAGGCGGGGACGCCGATCTCCCCCGCGCCGATCACGATCGCCTCGTGCAGCTCCTCGCCCGCGTGCAGGTGGCGCTCGATGTTCTCGATGGTGACGATGGCCTGGTCGACGAGGATCCCCACCGAGAGCGCCAGGCCGCCCAGCGTCATGAGATTCAGCGTCTCGCCCAGCGCGTAGAGGATGAGGATCGAGGCGAGGATCGAGAGCGGGATGGTGAGCGCGATGATGAGCGTCGAGCGCCAGTTGCCGAGGAAGAGCAGCACCATGATCGCGGTGAGCCCCGCCGCGATGAGCGCCTCGACCACGACGCCCTTCACCGCCGCCTTCACGAACACCGACTGGTCGAAGAGCGGCGTGATCTTCACGTCGGGCGGCAGGAGCTGCGCCGCGTGCGGCAGCACGTCCCTGAGGTTGTCGACGATGTCGAGGGTCGAGGCGCCGCCGTTCTTGAGGATCGAGAGCAGCACGCCGCGCTCCCCGTCGCGGCGCACGATGTTGGTCTGCGGCTGGAACCCGTCGCGCACCATCGCCACGTCCTTGAGGTAGGTCGTGGCGCCGTTCATGGTGCGCACCGGCAGCTCGTTCAACCCCGCGATCGCCTCGGGCGAGGCGTTCATGCGCACGTTGTATTCCGTGTCGCCGAACTTCGCCGTGCCCGAAGGCAGGATGAGGTTCTGCGCGTTGAGCGCGGTCACGACGTCGGCAGGCGTGAGTCCGCGCGCCTGCATCGCCGGGAGATCGAGGTCGACGGAGATGAGCCGGATGCGGCCGCCGTAGGGATAGGGAATCGCCACGCCCGGGATCGTCACGAGCTGCGGGCGCAGCTGGTTGATCGCGGTGTCGAAGATGCCCTGCTCCGAGAGCGTCGGGCTCGAGAGGGCCAGCTGGATCACCGGGATGCTCGAAGCCGAGTACTTGATCACCAGCGGCGGCGTGGTCCCCGGCGGGAGCTGGCGCACCTGCGTCTGCACCGAGGCCACGACCTGCGCGATCGCGCTCTGGATGTTGGCGCCCGGCTGGAAGAAGATCTTCTCCACCGTGATGCCGTTGAGCGACTGCGACTCGATGTGCTCGATGTCGCTCACCGTGGTCGTGAGGCCCCGCTCCGTCTGCCCGGCGAAGCGCTGGCCCATCTCCACGGGCGGCAGCCCGTTGTAGTTCCAGATCACCGAGATCACCGGGATGTTGATCTCGGGAAAGATGTCCGTCGCCATGTTGCGCAGCGCGAACGGGAACGCGAGCACGATCAGGATCGCCATCACGATGAACGTGTACGGGCGACGCAGCGCCAGCTCGACCACGGAGGAGCCGGAGGACTGGCGCGAGGGAGCGGTCGGCATAGCCGCCCATCATACCGAGCGGCGCCCCGCGATTTCGCGCCTTAACCACTTGTTACAGCTTGACGCATCGTCCGCGCGAGGCGCTGAATGACCTGCGGGCGCGAAGTCCCGAAATCGCGTTCCGTATAAAGAAACGCTTCGCCTTCGAGGAGGAAACCCATGAAACCCAGCTCGATCCGCCGGGCGCTCGCCCTGGCGGCCGCGGTCCTGTCGATCGCCGCCGTGCCCGCGCAAGCCCAGCTCCAGCCCACGACCACGACCACCGTCACCGCGGCGCTGGTGGCCGACGGCGGCAACGTCGTGGCCGCCAAGCTGCGCCGTCCCCAGACCGACGCGCTCGGCCATGCGCACGTCGGCATCGTCTTCATGCACCCGTACAGCAGCTACCAGAACTTCGCGATGTGCGACGGGCTCGCCGCACGCGGCTACACGACGCTCTGCGTGGATTCGACCTTCACCGGACATCCCGACGACTACTACGGCTACGAGCAGCACGCCCCGGCGATCCGCGCGGGCATCGACTACCTGCGCACGCTTCCCGCGGGCGGCGGCATGCCGGCGGTGAGCAAGGTGATCATCTTCGGCCACAGCATGGGCGCCCCGATGATGGCGTTCTACGAGAACGTCGCGGAGAACGGTCCGAAGGCGGCCTGCCAGGGTCCCGAGAAGATCATGCCGTGCGTGGACACGAACCTGCAGGATCTCCCGCGTGCAGATGGCGTCATGCTCTTCGACCCGCACCTGGGCGATGCGCTCGCGACGTACACGTACGTCGACCCGGCGCTCGAGGGCGACATCCTCACGTGCGGGCCGCGCAAGCCGCAGCTCGACATGTTCAGCGCCGCGAACTCGTACGTCTCCGATCCCGGCCAGCTCGACGACAACAGCGCGTCGTACAGCAAGCAGTTCCGCAAGGACTACACGACGCACCAGGCGATTCGCAACCAGCAGATCCTGCAGGCGGCGCTCGACGCGCTCGCGCAGCACCGCCTCGAGACGGGCGATCCCGACAACATGGGCGACGACGTTGTCTTCCACGTGCCGGGAGCGAGTGGGGCGCGCATGTGGCAGCCGGACACGAGCCTGCTCAAGTCGACGCAACAGGCGCACACCCTGCTCGCGCGCGATGGCACGCGCCCGGTGCAAGTCGTCTCCTCGGTGCGTCCGCCGTCAGGCAACCTGCCGGCGTCTTCCGCCGACTGCGCGAACTCGATGGTGAACTCCACGCTGCACGGATGGCTCGGCGCGCACGCGCTCGACGGCACGCCCGGCCAGTACCAGCAGACGCCGAACGACATCACGGGCATCAACTATCGCTCGTCGGCCACCAGCACCGTGAACGGCGTGCTCGGCTTCACCGTGCCGCTCGTCATCATCTCGAACACGGGCCACTACTTCCTGCGGCCCGCGGAGATCGTGTACGAGAACGCGAAGAGCGCGGACAAGACGGTCGCGTACTCGGAAGGCGCCGTGCACGGCGGCACGCCTTGCGCGCAGTGCACGCGGATCATCATGAACGATCCGACAATGCCCACCGCGGCGGCGAACGCGTATTGGACCGACCCGGCGGGCAACGGGCCGCTCGAGCGCTCCATGAACTTCTATGCGGAGTGGCTGGGCGCTCGATACTGAGCTCGAGTTCTGCAGTAAAGGCACCCCTTGAGCGACATGTTCAAGGGGTGTCTTTTCTGATGACGACGTTCGCGGGGATGTCTGCTTCCTTATGCCTTCAAACCAGCATCGATTGCTGGGCGAAGATACCCGCCATCGCACCCTGCGATGACGCCACGGTGACCGAGGGCAACAAGGGCGTGGCGAGGTCGCCGGCAGCATAGATGCCAGGCATGCTGGTTTGGCGGCGTTCGTCGACCTTAAGGGCGATGCCGACGGGCGTGTCCACCGTGGCGAGGCCCAGTGATTCATGCAGTCTTGCCGACGGCTTGTTGCGCGGATGGGCGAACAGGATGTCGACCGCGACATTGCGGCGAGTATCGAGATTGACCGTGGTGATATGGCCCTTGTGATGGGCGATCTCTACGATCCGGCCATCCACCACAGGTACGTTGCGGGGCGCCAGATCGGCTTGGATCTCGGCCGGAATGTCATGACCATCGGCGAAGACGGTCAACTTGTCAGTCCAATCGTGGAACAGCCTGACAGACTGGTGTGACTGCGGGCCGGACCAGACGAGGCCCCAATGCTGGCCGGCGACTTCAAAGCCGTCGCAATAGGGGCAAGGCACGATGGACGTGCCCCAGCTTTCGGCAAAGCCCGGAACATCAGGCATCTGGTCGACGACGCCATAGCTCAGGATCAGGCGGCGCGCTCCAAGGCTTTCGCCATCGCCAGTGAGGACGGAGAAATGGTCGATGGCGCCGGAGACGCTGTCGGCCCGGGCACTAATCAGCCTGACCGCGGGATAACGGCCCAGCTGCTGGCGCGCCTCGGCCAGGATGTCCACCGGCGGCTTGTGATCGTGACCGAGCAGGCCGTGCGAGTGCCCGGCGAAGCGATTGCGCGGCAAGCCGGTATCGAGAACGGTGACCTTGCGGCGGGCACGCCCGAGCTGCAGGGCAGCGGCGAGGCCGGCAAAGCTGCCGCCGATGATGATGACGTCATCCATGATGGTGGGCTCCTTCTTTACTGGACTTCTGAGTACAGTAATCCTACATTACTGGACTGTCAAGTACAATAAAGAGGCGGGATGAGCTATAGTGAGCTGTCAAGTCCACTAGATCTGCCCATGGTCCACGCCTCAGTTTCCCCTCCCAAGCCCAAACGCGGGCGGCCACGAGATCCGGAGCGCAGCCGGCGCATCCTGGAAGCGGCGCGAAGGCACTTCAGCGAGCACGGCCTGGAGCGCGCGAGCGTGGGTGCCATTGCCGCGGACGCGGGTGTGTCCAAGATGACCATCTACAGCAACTTCGGCTCCAAGGACAGGCTGTTCCAGGCGGTCGTGCGCGACAGGACGGCGACAGTGGTGGCTGGCGTCCCGGGCGCCGGGGAGCTGGACCCGCAGCACCCAGAGGAGGCGCTGCTCGCTATCGGCGCCCGGTTTCTCGCACTGGCGCGCGGCGACGCCTTGGGCGCCATGCGCGCTGTCTACGGCGTTGCCGGGGCACAGACGGAAGCGTGCCGTGCGTTCTACAAGGAAGGCCCAGAGCGTGTGAACGGCGAGCTGGCTGCATACCTGCGCCGTGCCCACGCAGCGGGCACGCTGAAGGTGCGCAACCCGCTTCAAGCAGGGGACCTGTTCCTGGCGATGTTCCTGGGCTCCGGGCACATCCGCGGAATGCTGAAGCTCGAGATGCCGGATTCCCGGGAAGACAGGACTCTTCTGCGCGAGGCCGTTCGGGTCTTCATGGCGGCATACGGGGCGTAGGTTCCACCAGCGGTCCGAGGTCGCGAGCACGCGCGATGGAGCAGGTGTTGCCTCATGGCCGCTGCATGCTGCCGTCGACCGGTGCGCCGGCGCTCCAGATTCTACGCAGCGCGCTTTCAGCGATAGACATCGCGGCGATGGCCGATCTTGACCACGTCCAGGAGGGGCGCCGCATCGTTGATCGCGTACGCCACTCGGAAGTCGCCTACGCGAATGCGATAGCGGTCACGGGATCCCGAGAGTTTCTCCACTCCGGGATGTCTCGGGTCCGCGGCGAGCGACGCGATGGCTTCCACGAGCCGCTGCCTCATGGCTTTGCCGTCGACGGACTCGAGCTCCTTCGCGGCGGAAGAGGCGACCAGGACTTTATATTTTTCCACGCTTGCGGAGCGAACTCACCAGGGATTCGAAATCCTGGCGGGGCTCCCTGGCGCGTTTCTCGAACGCAGCCAGATCTTCCGCGTCTTCGGCCAATGCGCGGCGCACGGCGTCGTTGACGATTTCCGAGATCGAGCGCGACGTGATCGCCGACTTCATGCGCAGGGCCTGATGCAGGTCCGCATCGAAGTAGACCGTCGCGCGCTTGGAATCGTCCATGCAGGCAGCCTAGCGCTGAAACGCTAAGACGTCAAGACGCCACAACGTCGCGCCCGCTTTCGGCCCGCAACTTCCTCGCGCGCGTGAGGACCAAGCATCGAAAGGACAACCATGAACCACGGCGGCAAGCGCGCGCTCATCCTGGTCGACTTCATCAACCTTTTCGACTTCCCGCATGCGGAGAAGCTCGCCGCGCGCGCGGTCGAGGCGGCGAAGCGCACGGCCAAGCTCAAGGAGCGCATGAAAACCGAAGGCGTCCCGTGCATCTACGCGAACGACAACTTCGGCCACTGGAGGAGCGAGTTCTCCAAGCTCGTCGCGGAGTGCCTCGCGAAGGGCGGTGCCTCGTCGGACATCGCGCGGCTCCTCGAGCCCGCCGCCGACGACTATTCGGTGCTGAAGCCCAGGCACTCCGCGTTCTACGAATCCCCGCTGCAATTCCTGCTCGAGGAGCTCGAGGTCTCGTCGCTCATCGTGACCGGCCTGAGCACCGACATGTGCGTCTTCGCCACGGCGCAGGACGCGTACGTACGCAAGTACAAGCTCTGGATTCCGTCCGACTGCGTGGCCGCCGACACGGCCGAGCACGAGCGCGAGGCGCTCGACCAGATGCAGCGCACGCTGAAAGCCGACATTCGCCCATCGGCCGCGTGAATTAGGGACGTACCCCAATTCATCGCCATTCACGGGAGCGGTCGCCGGTCTCGGCGATAATTGGGGCCTGTCCCCAATTCCGACCGCCATGTTCCGCCAGAAATACCTCGATTACCGCGAGCTCAACGAGCAGCTTCTCGCGTGGGCCGAAGCCCATCCCGATTTCGTCCGCCTGACCAGCATCGGCCGCAGTGCCGAGGGGCGCGACATCCCGTTGCTCGTGATCGGGCGAGATCCCGACGAGGAGCGTCCGGCCGTGTGGGTCGACGGCAACATGCACGCGACGGAGCTCGCGGGCTCGAGTGTCGCGCTCGCGATCGCCGAGGAGGTGATCAGGCTGCATGAGGCGAAATTGGATCCCCGCCTCCGCGCGGATGACAGGCCTGTCGCCCCCGCGGAGGCGGGGGCCCAATTACCTCTGCACATGGCCGACGTCCTGCGCGACACGCTCTTCTACATCCTGCCCCGCGTTTCGCCCGACGGAGCCGAAGCGGTCCTCAAGAGTGGACGCTACGTGCGCTCGAGCCCGGTGGACGAGCGGCTGCACAAGGGTCACGCCTACTGGGAGTCGCACGACTTCGACGGCGACGGCACCATCGGCTTCATGCGCAAGCGCGACCCCGCCGGCGAGCTCGTGGAGCTGGAGGGATTTCCCGGCGTGATGGTGCCGCGCCAGCCCGAAGACGCGGGTCCGTACTACAAGCTCTACCCGGAAGGCCGCATCGTGAACTTCGACGGGCGACGCATCCCCAATCCGTATTTCCTCTCGGACAACCAGTACGACTTCAACCGCAACTTCCCCTACAGCTGGGCGCCGGACCACGAGCAGGAAGGCGCGGGCCACTACCCCGGCAGCGCGCCCGAGACGCGCGCGATGATGGACTTCGCGACGGCGCACCCGAACATCTTCGCGTGGCTCAACCTGCACACGTTCGGCGGCGTCTTCATCCGGCCGCTCGGCGACCAGCCCGACCACAAGATGGACCAGGAGGATCTCGCGGTCTATCGCCAGGTCGAGGCGTGGGCCACGCAGTTCACCGGCTATCCCACCGTGAGCGGCTTCCACGAGTTCCTCTACCAGCCGGAGACGCCGCTCAAGGGCGACCTCACCGACTACGCCTATCACCAGCGCGGCGCCATCGGCTACGTGGTGGAGCTGTGGGACCTCTTCACGCAGATCGGCATGGAGCGCAAGAAGCCGTTCGTGGACGTCTACAACCGCCTTGATCGCAAGGACTTCGTGGCGCTCGCGAAATGGGACCGCGACATGAACAAGGGGCGCGTGTTCAAGGCGTGGCGCAAGGTGGCGCACCCGCAGCTGGGCGAGGTCGAGGTCGGCGGCTTCGACATGCGGGTCGGCATCTCCAATCCTCCCTACGAGAAGCTCGACGAGGTCTGCGTGAACCAGAGCCGCGCGTTCCTGCGCGTGGCGGCGCTGGTCCCGCGCGTGCGCGTCGAGGCGGTGAAGACCGAGCGCATCGGGCCCGAGCACACGCGCGTCGAGCTGCGCGTCGCGAACGACGGCTATCTCTCGACCTATGGGCTGTCGTCGGCGAAGAGGCTGGCGTTCTCGGAGCCGTTGCGGGCGACGCTCGAATGCGAAGGCGTGACGCTCGAGGCGCCGGCGGAATCGGTGGTCGAGATCGGGCACCTCACGGGCTGGGGCCAGGGCCTCTACAACGGCGCCACGGTCTTCTTCCCGTGGACGCGCGGCAACGTGAACGAGCGCTTCCTGACGGTCGTGGCGCGGGGCCGCGGACGGCTGCGCGTGAAGGTGGGGAGCGTGCGCGTGGGCTACCGCACGCTCGCGATCGACATCGGCTGATCAGCGTTGCGGCTCGCCAGCGCCGCTCGCGATGCCGATCACGTGCCTGGAGGCCGCATCGCGCGCCTCGGTTTTTCGCCGCGGGGCTCGCGGTTGCGCGTGGCGCGGCGCGGGCGCACCATGGTGCCCGCGCTCGTACAGGAGGCCCCCATGACCCGTGCCGCCGCCGCCTTCCTCCTCTTCCTCGCGTGCGGGCTCTGCCGCGCGGAAAATTATTCGGACATCTGGTGGGACCCGGCCGAAAGCGGCTGGGGCCTCACGCTCGCCGACCACGGCACCAACCTCTTCGGCGTCTGGTACACGTACCGCGCCGACGGGAAGCCCGTCTGGTATGCGATCCCCGGCGGCACGTTCTCGAGCGACCACCGCACCTTCACCGGGGATGTGTACGTGACGCACGGGCCGTCCTACACGCAGTCGGCCTTCGATCCGTCGCAGGTCACGGCGACGAAGGTGGGAAGTGCCACGATCGACTTCGCCCCTTCCGGCCAGGCCTCCGGCAGCGCGGTCTTCACCTACAGCGTGAACGGCGTCAGCAAGAGCGCGCACGTGGAGCGCCAATCCTTCGGCAACGCCGCTCCGCAATGGGGCATGGACTTCACGGACCTCTGGTACAACCCGGCGGAGTCGGGCTGGGGGCTTTCGCTCGCGCAGCACGGCAACAACGTGTTCGGCGTCTGGTACACCTACGACACCGACGGGCAGCCGCTCTGGTTCGTGATCCCGGGCGTGCAGTTCACGTCGTCGACCGCCTTCAACGGGAAGCTTTATACGACGACCGGGCCTTACTACGGCAGCACCACCTTCGATGCCTCCGCGGTCAAGGTGACCGAAGCCGGAAGCGCGGCGTTCAACGTGAGCCTCGGCGTGGGCACGACGACCACGCTTTGCGACGCGGGCGTGGCGACCTTCACGCCGATTGTGAACACGCCGAACGGTGTCGTGCAGTACCAGCGCTCGACATGCACGCAGCCCTTCGGCACCTCGCGACTGAGCACGGCGAGCACGCAGCTGCAGCCCAAGACGTGCTCCGGCACCTACTCGATCGTGGCGACGGAGCCCGGCGGATGCATGGAGCAGGGCACCACCCACGCTTTCGCGGGCACCATCACGCTCACGGGAGTCGACTGGACGCGCGCGGGGCACCAGTCGGGCGCGCTCACGCTCACCGACGTGCCGTACCTCTTCATGCCCATGGGCGACGACGGCATGATGATGGGCGAGATGATGATGGGCATGGGCATGATGAACGGGCAGTGCCTGGCGCGCACGCTGCCCTCGCTCACGTTGCCCCTCGACTTCACGCTCGCCAACGCGGTGCAGGGACTCTCCACCTCGGGTCACGCCAGCACCGACTCGGGCCAGCTCACCTACGACATCGCCGTCACGCCGTCCTCGATCGGCGGCCACGTGAGCTATACCGGGGGCGCGTTCTACACCGACGCCTTCACCGCCAAGGGCACCTTCAGCTGTTCGACGAACTGACTTAACCCGTTCGCCCGCGCCGTCCGAGGCGCGCGCCATCGGTGGTGTCGTACGGCGATTCCCGCCGACAGCCGCGCGCGTTCCAAGGGCAGTTCGTGCGGGATCCGTGACCTTCAGCGCTCGTGCCGCTCGCCGCCGCCCTGCGGCCCGCCGGGGCCGCGGTGCTCGCCGCCCGGTCCGCCGCCGCGCTGCACCACCGGCCCCTGGACGCCGGGCGCGCCGCGGGATTGGTAGTGCTGCTGCGTCACCGCTTCGCGCGGCTGGTAGTGGAAGTTCTGGGCGTGGATCTGCATCTGCTGCTGCGGCGAGCGCGGATAGTTCTGCGCGGTGAACTGGCGCTGGTAGCTCGGCAGCGGCGCGCGCTGCGCCGGCCGCGCGTTGCGCCCGGCGTAGACCTGGTTGTGGCGCACCTGCCAGTCGTGTCCCCAATGCTGTCCCCAGCGCGGAGGCTTGTTTCCGGCCCAGCCATGCCAGTACCCGGGATGGTGGTGGTAATAGTTGATCGGCACCCAGAGGATGTACGTCGGCACGAAGATCGGATCCACGAACGTCCACGGGCCGTTGTACCAGGGGCTCGAGTACCAGCCGTCGTTGTAGAAGTCCCAGTACTGGCCGTCGTAGTAGAAGTAATTCGAGTCGACCGCCGGCGCGTAGTACACGGGAGAGTCGGGGATGGGCTGCATGTCCGGATACGACGGGAGGTTCACGTCGACGTCGTAGTACTCCTGGGCGAACGCGGGCAGCGCCGATGCGGCGAGGAGCAGGAGGGCGAGCGCGAAGCGTTTCATGGAAGCCTCTTGGAAGGAGCCTCTCCGCATAACGCGAGCGGGGTCATCCATGTTGACAGACCGGCGCAAGAAGCCGTTCCGGAACGGCACGCCAAGTTGTTGCGAAATGTCTCTAGGCGCGGCGCCGCGCGAGGAAACGCGAGAGCGCGATGGCCCAGCACAGCGCGGTGGCGAGGCCGCCGATGATGCGCAGCGGCAGGATCGCGTGCAGCGCCACCACGTTCTGGAACGCCGCGCTCATGGCGCTCGCCGTATCGAGGTGGCGCGCGGTGCGCGCATTGCCGTCGGCCCACCACTCCAGCGCGAGCGGCACGATCACGTCGAAGAGAACCAGCACGAAGAGGCCGAGGACCGCGACGCTCGCCCACGAGGACTTCGGGCGCGCGGCACTCATGGCAGATGCAGGCGGAAGACGACGTACGGGCCGCACAGCACCCAGGCCGGCACGAGGATCCAGAGCCGCCCCCGGAGGATGTTGTAGTCGGCGAACACCTTGCGCCACGGCTCGCGCGCGACGAAGCGGCCGAGCGCGGTCTCGAAGAGGAGCGTCATGATGAGCCAGGTCACGCCGATCAGCCACGCGGCGCCGGCCGAGTAGATCGGCCACAGCCGCTCCAGCCCGTAGAAGTAGGCGCCGAACAGGATCAGGAGGATGGCGGTGGAGAACTGGTGGCCCGCCAGCTCGCCCACGCGTGGCCCGTACAGCTTGTCGCGCGCGATGCCGTTGGCGACGGCGAGGGCCATCATGCCGAGCCAGGCGGCGATGTGCTTCACGACGACGATGCGCTCCATGGCGGTAAGATTACCCCATGCCTCCCCTGCATTCCGTCGTCGCCTTCGCGCTCGTGGCCCTCGCCATGGTCCTGACACCGGGGCCGAACATGATCTACCTCATCTCGCGCTCGGTGTCGCAGGGCGCGCGCGCGGGCCTGGTCTCGCTGGCCGGCATCGGCTGCGCGTTCTTCGTCTTCATCGCGTTCGCCGCCTTCGGCGTGACGGCGCTGCTCTTCGCGATCCCGTTCGCGTACGACGTGCTGCGCGTCGCCGGCGCCGTCTACATCCTTTATCTTGCGTGGCAGACCGTGCGACCCGGCGGGGCCTCGCCTTTCCACGTGACGCCCCTCGCGCCCGACGGGCCGCGCAAGCTCTTCGCCATGGGGTTCGCGACCAACATCCTGAATCCCAAGGCGGCGCTCATGTACCTGTCGCTGCTGCCGCAGTTCATCGATCCCGCGCTCGGGCACACGCTCACGCAGCTCCTGGTGCTGGGCGCGATCCAGATCACGATCAGCATGGTGATGAACGGCCTGATCACGCTCGGGGCGGGGCGCATCTCGCTTTTCCTGCGCACGCGCCCGCGCTGGACGCTCGCGCAGCGCTGGATCATGGGCGGCGCGCTCGCCTCCATCGCGGTGAAGATGGTGCGCTGAGCGAAACCTTAGGTCCTCCAATACGCCTGAAATCGGCGAATCGCGGCAGGCGTTGCAGCTGTAGTGCCCCGGTACCATCCTTTGTGCGCGGAATCACAGCCCCGTCCCGGTGCGGGGCCGAAGATGCGGCCATTCCAACGCGCCCCAAGGATTTGCCATGAAGATTGCCGTCGCTGTCGCTGCCGTCATCGCGGCGCTCGCCGCCCCGGCCATCGCTGCCGAGCCCCTCGAGATCCAGGGTGCGCAGAGCGCCCATGACCTCCTCGTCGCGCAGGCCGAGCGCATTCGCGCGGGGAGCGACGTGGACCTCACGGTGTCGCCCGTGGGGACCGGGCCCGCGGTGCTCGACGTGATCGAGGGCCGGGCCGAGGCGGCGGTGGTCAACGAGTCGCTCTTCGACGCGGTGGCCGACGCCCGCATCACCAAGTGGACCGAGCAGAAGCGGCTGCTGGTCGTGGGGCCCGGCCTCATGTTCCATCCGATCGCGGCGCTTTCCTCCGGGGAGCGCACGCTCGGCTTCGTCACGATGAAGGCGCCGTCCGCGCAACTCGCGCGCGTGATCGACTACCTCAACTCCGACGCCGCCGCGCGCCCCCTGAACCGCTAGCGGATGGGCGCCACGACCGCGATGCGGTTCTCCTGCGTGACGGGGATCGGCGCCTCGGCGTTGGCGGTGCCGCGCGAGAGCATGAGCGCGAGCGGCTGCTTCTCCGCGATGAGGCGGCGCGCGTTCCCGGCCGTCCTTTTCGGGTCGAAGCCGTCGTCCATCGACTCGAGCACGATCGGCCGGCCGTTCACGCCGCCCGCCTGGTTCACGCGGTCGAAGTACGCGCGTGCCGCGGCGGTCGTCTCCTTCACCGCGGCCGCCTGCGGCCCCGAGAAGTCGGCGGTCCGGCCGATCACGAGGGGGGCTCCGGCCGCGGGCGCCGCGCCGGCGGCAAGCGAGGCCGCCACGGCAAGCGCGCGCCGTATTGCGTGAGCGATCAAAGAAATTTCTCCTGCGTTTCCCTGATCACGCGCCGCGCGAAGTAATGGAACGTCGCGCCCTGCGCCTTGGGCTTCAACCGGTAGTCGTGCGCTTCCTTCGCGAACTCGGGATTGACCGGCTTGATCTTGCCGACGCAACTCGCGAGGATCTGCATGCGCGCGGCACGCTCGATGAAGGTCGCGAGCACGGTCGCCTCTTCCATCGTGGAACACGCGGTGAGCTGGCCGTGGTGCGCGAGCAGGATCGCGCGATTTTCGCCGAGCGCCTCGTGGATGATGCGGCCTTCCTCGTCGCCGATCGGCACGCCGGGCCACTCGGGCAGGTAGGCGCAGTCCTCGTGGAACATCGTCGTGTCCATGTGCGCGACCTTGAGCGGCTCGCCCACGAGCGACAGCGCCGAGCAGTAGGGCGGATGCGTGTGGATGATCGCGTTCACGTGCGGGCGATGGCGATAGATCCAGAGGTGGAAGCGGTTCGACGGATTCACGAAGCCGTCGCCCTGCAGCAGGTTCAGGTCGTCATCGCACAGCACGATGTTGGAGCTCGCCGCCTCGTCGAAGCCGAGCCCGAAGGACAGCATCCAGTACGTGCCGGGCTTCGGGCCCCGCGCGGTGATCTGGCCGGCGAGCCCGGACTCGTGCCCCTCCCGCGCGAGGATGCGGCAGGCGAGCGCCATCTTCTGCTGCGGCGTCCAGTCGGGGACCTTGAAGAAGCGGTCCATGTTGGCGCTGGTCTTGGCGTGATACTCGGATTTGTCGCGGACGATGGGGTCCATGGTGTCTCCTGGTTCTCTCCCTCCCCCTTGGGGGGAAGGGTCGGGGTGGGGTCAGTCGCGGCTCAATCCTGATGCACGTCGGCCTGCTTCGCGGCCACGGCCCAGCGCGGGATCTCGTGGTGCACGTACGCCGCGAGCTGCGCGGGCGAGCTGCCCACCACGTCGGCGCCCTGCTGTGCCAGCAGCGTCACGGTATCCGGATCCTTGAGCGCCTTGGCGAGCGAGGCGTAGATCGCATCGACCACGGGCTGCGGCGTGCCGGCGGGGGCGAAGAACATGTAGTCGTTGGTCGCGACGAGCTCCGGGAAGCCCTGCTCGGTCGCCGTCGGCACGTCGGGCAGCAACGGGCTGCGCTGGCGGCTCGCCACCGCGAGCGCGCGCGCCTTGCCGGCCTTCACCTGGGGCTGCAGCGACAGCATCGTCTCGAAGACCAGCTGCACTTCTCCCGCGACGAGCGCGAGCACCGCGGGACCGCCGCCCTTGTACGGGATGTGCGTGGCCTCGATGCCGTTCTTCCGCTTGAACATCTCCGTGGCGAGGTGGAACACGGTGCCGGTGCCGGCCGAGCCGTAGTTCGCGACCGCCTCGGGCTGCGTGTGCGCGATCTTCACCAGCTCCTTCAGGTCGTGCACGGGGCTCGCGACCGGGACCGCGACGAGGATCGGCGTGGAGGCCACCATGGAGATCGGCGCGAACGCCTTCTCCGTGTCGTACGGAAGCTTGTAGATGCTCGGGTTGATCACGTGGCTCGTGGGCACGAGCATCAGCGTGTAGCCGTCGGGCGCGGCTTTCGCCACGACCTCGGTGCCGATGGTGCCGCCGGCGCCGCCGCGGTTCTCCACGATGAACTGCTGCTTGAGGTCCGCGGACATCTTCTGCGCCAGCACGCGCGCCACCACGTCGGTGCCGCCTCCCGGGGCGTAGGGCACGACGACTCGCACCGGGCGGGAGGGATAGGCGTCGGCGGCGGCGTGGAGGACGGCGAGGGATGCGGCGAGCACCAGCAGCGCGCGCGCGCGGCGGAAGAGGGATGGCGTCATGCGGGGTCCGTACGGTTCGAATGGGTTAACATCGGCTGGTCGATGGTATACCAAATGCCCTTTTCATTTGAAACGATGGTCCGGCAGCCGGATTTTCCCCCGATTTCCTCGCCCCTGCTGATCGAGGAGATCGCCCGCATCCTGCGCGAGCAGATCGTGGAGGGCGCGCTCGAGCCCGGCCGGCGCCTCTCGGAGCGCGACCTGGGCGCGCGCCTGGGCGTCTCGCGCACGCCGCTGCGCGAGGCGCTGAGGCTCCTCGCCGGCGAGCGCCTGGTGGAGGTCACGCCGCGGCGCGGTGCGCGCGTGGCCCCGTTCGATCGCGCGGTCGTGGAGGACGTCTACCCGGTGCTCGCGTGCCTCGAGCGCCTCGCGGCGAACATGGCGTGCCAGAACATCGGCGAGGACACGCTCGCCGGCCTGGCCGCGACGGTGGAGAAGATGCGAGCGGCGCGTGCGCGCAAGGACCGGCGCCGCTTGCTCGCGCTCAGCCGCGACTTCCACGAGGCCGTGCTCGCCGCGGCCGGCAACGGCACGCTGCGCCAGCTTCAGCGCCAGCTGACCGGGCAGGTGCAGCGCGCGCGCTCCCTGTCGCTCGAGTCCGACCGCGACTGGGACGAGGCGCTGCGCGAGCACACGGCGCTGCTGGCGGCG
>Ga0157372_10001998_pt1 | contig 22149 bp, 22 predicted proteins | sample C55metaG_FD_115307 | JGI IMG/M metagenome (GOLD analysis project Ga0157372, IMG submission 115307) | Corn rhizosphere microbial communities from Kellogg Biological Station, Michigan, USA - C5-5 metaG | ecosystem: Host-associated > Plants > Roots > Rhizosphere > Soil | place: USA: Michigan... | reverse complement strand
CGCACGTAGATTCGCAAGCGCTTCGTGCCCGACGCTTCGCGGCGTTGGCGAACGTTGATGTAAATGCGACGTCGAATTACAGACGGCACAGGAAACTCGGCGCGCGCCGAGCGCAACACGCGATCGCCGTCGAATTCCTCGACCGTGACGGTGTTTTTGAAAGTCATGATTACCGCTCGCGCAACACTTACGGTGCCGAGCGGCTCGTAAGTTTGGTTAAGCAGCAATACTCGTCCATCGAGTGCCATAACCCGGCACCTCCTTTCGATTTATTTGTGGGGTGAGAAATTAAGAAATTGGAACAGGTGGCAGGCGTCAGGAGCAGGCACGTCCTGCACCTGCACACTGCTCCTGTCAACTAACTCAGGTTAGCCCTTCACGCAAACCACCTGCTTGATCTCGGCAACAACTTCAACCAGGTCCTGCTGGTTCTTCATTACTGCTTCAATCGACTTGTAAGCGCCGGGAATTTCGTCCAGCACGCCTACGTCTTTGCGACATTCAACGCCCGCGGTCTGGCGTTCCAGATCGTCTTTCGTGAATGCACGCTTTGCGGCGCCGCGCGAAAGCTTGCGTCCTGCCCCGTGGGAACAAGAGTTGAAGCTCTCCGGCAACCCACGTCCCTTCACGATATACGACTTGGCCCCCATCGACCCTGGAATGATGCCGTAAGTTCCTGTCGCCGCATTGATCGCGCCCTTGCGCGTGACGAAAACTTCTTCGCCGTAATGCTGCTCGAGCGCAACGTAGTTGTGGTGACAGTTAACTGCGAGCTCAGGCTTGAATGGCTGTCGATGATTGAACATCTTGTTGAAGACCTTCAACAGACGCTCCATCATGATTTCACGATTCTTCATCGCGTACGCCTGCGCCCACTTCAGATCTTTCCAGTAAGCTTTGAATTCCGGTGTACCGGAAATGAAGTAAGCGAGGTCAGGAGCCGGCAATTCGTTCAAGCGCCACAAGCTCTTCGCGGTTGAGATGTGGCGATCGGCCAGTTCCTTGCCGATGTTGCGTGAGCCCGAGTGGAGCATCAACCAGACGAAGTTTTCCGTATCCAGGCACACTTCGACAAAGTGATTGCCACCACCCAGTGTTCCCAACTGCTTCATCGCTTTTGCTTTGCGATCGTGAACGCCTTCGTGAAGATCCTTGAACTCGCTCCAGCCTTCCCAGTAAGACGATTCGTCGACCGGCTCGTGGTACTCACTGAATCCGGTTGGAATTGCTTCTTCGATCTTCAAGCGCAACTCTTTCAACTTACCGTCGAGGATGCCACTCTTGAATGGTGTCGTGACCGCCATCATGCCGCAGCCGATATCCACGCCGACTGTTGCCGGAATCACCGCGTCCTTTGTCGCGACGACGGAACCGACCATGCTTCCCTTGCCCAAATGCGCATCGGGCATTAGGGCGACGTGCTTAAAGAGGCACGGCAGGCGTGAAACATTGCGCAGCATTGCTTGCTCTTCAATGCTGAACTCGTGGTTGGCCCAGGAAAGAATGTCGTGCTCGGCGCCTCCAAGGTGTAGCTTTTCGTAAGGCATTGGATCCCTCCTTTCTTAAATAGTTTTTAGCCACAAAAAGGTACAAAAAGGTATTTCAACTGTCAAAAAACTGAAAGGAGCGGGTCTTGAGCCTCCCAGGGAAGCTGCCCGCTCCGTACAATTCTCGCGATTTTTATTGGAGATTTGGGAGCGGGAGTCCGCTCCCGCTGATTAAAGCCTAATGTGTTGGATATGCATCAACATAAGATTCCAGATCGCGCACTTACGCGCGAGCGCTCTTGTATAAAGTACCAATCGTGGTCCTGTCAAGGCTTTTTCAAAAGATATTTTTTCTCTCACCGCGACTTTGCGAAATAACCAGGGCGGTGGCGTATCTCGAGTTTCTGCTTCCGCAACGCGTGGTTTGTAACCTCGACGGTTATCTTCCGATACGCTCCATCGTGTTTCTTGTTCGTCGATGAATACGCGATGAGATACTGAGTTCGCAGCTCTCGCTCGATCTCTGCAAATGCTGCGTTCAAGTCGAGTTTCTTATCGGGAAAGAACGCGCGGCCACCCGTTCGTTGGGCCAGGTCGCGCAGCGAATCGCGATAGACTCCATCCCTTTTGCCACCGATACCGATCGCGTAGATCACAGCTTCAGCCGCAAGCGTGCTGTTGATCGCTTCCTTCTGCATCAGCCGGCTCGCGGTGTCCCAACCATCCGTCAGGATGATGATCGCTCGTCGCCTCAAACCCGGAGCGTTCGCCAATACCCTGCTCGAAGTCAGCGCAACTGCATCCCAGATCGCAGTAGCGCCTTCAGGTGGAGGCGCCAACATACCTGGACCAGTCGGTATTCCTGTGAGTGGTCGCCCCGAGCCGAGGTAAGACGGTGACGCAACTTCGACGCGCTCCAGCACCTGATAGACGCTCAACACGTCAGGCGTTAATCCTTTTTCTAGATACGCCAGGCCAGTGAAAGGAACGATCGCGACCTGATCTTTGCTTGATTGAATTACCTTCTCGATAAACAACCGCGCCGCCGCCTTCTCTTCAGGCAAGCTGGACTCCTGCGATGCGCTTACGTCAACCAGAAACGCAATCGCGAGCGGTCGATCTGTTTCGCGTTGAAACGTGAAGAGTTCCTGCGGCACGCCGTCTTCGAGTACGCGAACGTCCTCGGCGCGAAGCGTAGTAACGAAGCGCCGATCCTTATCCATTGCAGTGAATGGCAGGTTCGTAACGTCTGTATCGACCCGGACGACGTCGTCCTGATCGGCGGTTTGCGAGCGCAAGCCGGCGGTACAAAGAAGAAGTAGTAAGACTAGCGAAAAAAACTGCTTCATGAAACTCAGAAATTTTATCTCAGATTCTTCTCTGTGCAACCTCTGTGTCCTCTGTGTCTCTGTGGTTGAAGACTGCTTGGGAAAAGATCACCACAGAGACACAGAGGACACAGAGGTTGCACAGAGAAATCCTTCAGGCTTTTTCTTGACTTTCCCGCGTCAATGACATAGAAGCATCGGCATGAACCGCGACAACTTAGAAGCCGGACTCAAACGAGCGGGAGTTAGTCTCAACGGTTGGCTGCCGGTGCTGCACTGCGATACCTGCAACAAGCTCTGGGAGCCTTTTGCGGTTGCGGTCGATGGTCCATCAGCGCCTACTGCACGGCTCGACTATTGGGTGTGTCCAAACAAGTGCAACGCAGACGCGGAGGTCGACCTCGAGATCAAGACTGTTGTCCCAACGTACGTGATGATCAACGACGTTCCGGGTATGATTTTTGACGATGAGGACCTCGAGGAATTCGAACGCTACGTGCGCTCGATGGACGCGACGCAAATCTTCAACAGGTAAACATCTATTCCGGTAGTCCCAGACGCCGCACTAACTCTCTGAATCTCGGGTCCGAGCGAATACTATCGAACTCGAACGACACGCCAAGCCATGGCATGCTCGGATCGCGCTCTTCATAGGCTTTCTCCAACCACTTAATCGCCTCGTCGTTCTGGCCAAGTCGCGCATAGAAAGCTGCCACAACATATGATTTTTGGAAAAGCGCGACTCTCTGGAACTGTGTCACCAACCGATCGAGAACCACTTGCAAGTACGCTTTCCAACCTGATTTCCGGTAGATCTCCTTCACTTCGTTGAGCGATTCCGCTGGTACCATGTGGAATGCTGAATATTTCGCATACGCATCCAGTGCCTGATCGTACATACCTTTTCCTTCATAAGCACGCCCGAGGAACACGTACGCGTTCCAAAAGTTAGGATCAAGCTCAATTGTCTTTTGATACTGTTCGATCCCTTCATCGAAACGCCGGGCGTCGACGAGGATATCGGCGTAACTTAGATTGATGATGGTCGAGAGCGGATCAAGCTCAAGGGCACGTCGAACTTCGGGGATGGCTTCGTCAAACCGTTTTAAGTGCGACAAATGAACGGCCCACCAGAGGTGCGCTGTCGGATAGTTCGGATTGAGCTCCAAAGCCCGTCGAAACTCTCGCTCGGCAGTAGCGAAATCGTAATCGTAATGCTCAACGATAAAGCCCAACGACGCGTGCGCTTCCGCAAGCTTGTCGTCGAGAGCCAAAGCCTTCAGCGCCGCTTCTTTCGCCTTTGGCATAAACTCCTTCGGCCCCTCGGCGGAGTAGGTCGTCAGCAAGGCGAAGGTATCAGCCAGACCCGAGTAAGCCAGCGCATAGTTTGGGTCCTTCTCGATTGCCTGCTGGAAAAACGGAATTGCCTTGCGAAAATCGGCCGGTGTGCGCTTGTTCCAGTAAAAGCGTCCTTTCAAATAGAGTTGAAAAGCCTCCGGATTGGCTGTGTACTGCTTGTCCATGCGCGACTGTTCCGCGCCTGATAACCTTGGTCGCAGGTTGTTTGTGATCTCACGCGCGATTTCCCGCTGCACGGAAAGCATGTCGGCGAGTTGGCGTTCGTACTGCTCCCCCCAAAGCTGTTTGTTGTCGCGAACGTCGATCAGCTCGGTGCTGATCAACATCGTCTCGCCGCGCTTCATCAACCGCCCGGTCAACACTGCGCGCACACCTAACTCTTTACCGACAGCAAGCGGATCAGTTTCGCGGCCTTTGTAACGAAAGACGGAACTGCGCGCGATGACTCTGAGATTTGGAAGCTGCGTGAGGTTGTTGATGATGCTCTCGGTTAGACCATCCGAGATCCATTCGGAACCTGCGTCCTTGTTTTGATTTTCAAAAGGAATGACGGCGATCGATTCAATTGCGACCTCCGTGCTGCTTGCGTGCAGGTAGGAGCGAATGCCAAATATAGCGGCAATGGCGAGGAGCAACACAGCGATAGCAGCGATTGCCGTCGCTGTCTTGTGTTGTCTTAGACCACCGATAATGAACTCTGCACTCGATGCGCGTGTTGCAGCCGAACTCGGTGGCTCGGCAGTCGCTGGCGATGCCGACTGAACTCGAGTGGTTTCCGACTGCCACGTTGTCCGCGCTTCGCTGTGCGGCGAGGAAACGGATGGCACAGTCATTTCGCCCGTCCCTTCCATCTCGTGGCGCACTTCTTTCAATTCAATCGCGACGTCCTTGATGTTCTGATAACGCTCACTTGGATCCTTGGCCAGGCAGCGCCGAACTATTCGTTGCAGATCACCAGGCGCGTTTGGAGTGAACGCGGCCAGTGGTGGGGCCGGTTCGCGAACGATCTTATTTAGTGTTTCGATTTGATCTTTGCCGATAAAAGCCTTCTGCCAGGTGATCGCTTCAAACAGGATGCAGCCAAAAGAAAAAATATCTGAACGATGATCGATCTCTTTCGTTTTTCCCTGTGCTTGTTCGGGCGACATGTAGCCCATCGTGCCGATAATCAAACCCGGCGTTGAGTGCTGGAGGATGGTGGGCTCTTCGCTGCCGGTGTTCGCTTGTGGCTCAATGAGTTTTGCCAAACCGAAATCGAGCACCTTTGCGTGTCCGTCAGACGTGATCATGATGTTGTCGGGCTTGAGATCGCGATGGACGATTCCTGAATCGTGTGCTTTCGCGAGTCCTTCTGCGACGTGTTGCAGGGCGCGTAGCAGTTTGGGCAGTTCCTCTTGCTCGTGGTGGATCTTCGTACGGAGGGTTGTACCTTCGACGTACTCCATCGCAATGTAGTTGAGGCCGTCGGCTTCTCCGATCTCGTAAATGTGCGCGATGTTTGGGTGGTTGAGAGAAGCCGCGGAGGTCGCTTCCTGTTTGAAGCGTCTCATCCTATCTTGATTCGTCGCGACCTCAGGCGGCAGGACTTTCAGCGCCACCTTACGATTGAGGGTGGTGTCGTGCGCCAGATACACTTCACCCATGCCTCCGGCGCCGATAAGCGAACGGATTTCGTAGCGGCCGAGTTGTGTTTGGGGAGGCAGGTTCATTTGAGGATGCCAAATAGGACCTATAGGACGAATAGGACTTATACGGGTGGTCCTTCACTCGCGTCAAACTCATCCATCTCTTTTCGCCATTCCGTTCCCATCCGGCTCTGAAGCAACCGCACGCATCGATTCCAGCGTAGGATCGGATCGTCGTTGTCTGCCGGTCTGATTTTCTCGGCCTCTTCGAAGCATTTCATCGCGGCTTCGAAGGCGGGCGTGACGGTGTGTGGCGGACGTCCGGCGCGCAACTGTGCTTTGGCTTTTCGCTCGTGAAGAATTCCGGTGTAATAAGCGCGCTCATACTCGCTGGTTAGCGAACGGAAGATGTGGTCAGCCTCTGCGTAACGGTCAGACATTCCGCCGCTGAATTGATCGGTGATGGCCAGGCCGAGTAGACGCAATGCCGCCTGATGTTCCGGGTCGAGCGTGAGTATATCGCGACAGATCGACTCGGCCTCGCCCGGCTCGTTCAAGTAGCGATAGAGTTCGGCCTTCGAAATCGCTTCATTGATCCCCGCGTGCGATATTGGTTTTAGCTTGTATTCCATCGCTAATCACCTCGTTTCAATTTCCTCAGGAACCATCGAACCGGATCGTAATAGTCGTCGACGACACGCTCCTTCAAGGGAATGATGGCGTTGTCAGTGATGTGGATGTCTTCCGGACAGACTTCGCTGCAACACTTCGTGATATTGCAATAACCAATACCCAATTCCTCTTTCAGCAACTTCGTGCGCGACAGACCGTCGAGAGGATGCATCTCGAGTCCGGCGACGCGAACGAAGAAACGTGGGCCACCAAACTGCTCGTGCCGTTCATGATCCCGCAACACGTGACAGACGTTCTGACAGAGAAAGCACTCGATGCACTTGCGAAATTCCTGTACGCGATCTACGTCGCGCTGGTCCATCTTCCATTCGACGTTCGGGCGCGGCGAGAACGGCGGGATCTTTTTGTTGACTCTGAAATTCCATGAAACATCGGTTACCAGATCTTTGATCACCGGAAAGCTCTTGATTGGCTGAACCGTGATCGGTTCACTTACCGGCAGAGAGTCGAGACGTGTCTTGCACGTCAGACGAGGTCGACCATTGACCTCCGCCGAACAGGAACCACACTTCCCGGCCTTACAGTTCCAACGCACGGCGAGGTCCGGCGCGTGATGGCTCTGGATGTAGTGCAAAGCATCGAGCACTACCATTCCCGGCGCGATGGGCACCTGGTAGTTGATCAGTTCGCCCTTCAGCTTATCGCCTCGGAACACTCTGAAAGTTGCGTCAGCCATTCTTTTTTTGGACAGGATTACAGGATTGGTCATGATTTACATGATAATCCTGATAAATCATGTAAATCCTGTGAAACTGCCTTTCAACCCACAATCTCTTTAAGATCGGAGGGCATCTCCAAAACTGGCGCCTGCTTCAATGTCATCCGATCGCCTTCACGCACGATTATGTTGTGATGCTTCGCCCACTGTTCGTCGTAGTTCGGGTAATCAATTCGGCTGTGTGCGCCGCGACTCTCTTTGCGCGCCTGCGCGCTCAGCGCGACGGCCTCCGCAACAGTCAACATCGACTTCAGATCGCGCGCCAGGTGCCAGCCGGGATTGAACAGTCTCGAACCTTCGACCTTTACTCCCGCAGCTCGCGCGTTCAAAAGCTCGAGTTCGCGGAGACCTCTCTGTAAATCCTCTTCATTCCGAAAGATCCCGACGTGGTTCTGCATCGTGTCTTCCAGCTCTCGGTGAATCTGATAAGGACTTTCACCTTTATCTCTCTCAAACGGCTCGAGCACCTCACGCGTCCCTTCGAGAACTTGCTGTGCATCAACCTCAACCGGTCCACTGCGGTTGGCATGTTCCGCTGCGGCCACTCCCGCGCGACGTCCAAACACCAGCAGATCGGAAAGCGAGTTTCCTCCCAATCGATTCGCGCCGTGAAGACCTGCGGCGGCCTCACCCGCCGCGAACAACCCGGGTACCGTCGATTGTGCGGTCTCCGCGTCGACGCGAATACCGCCCATCATGTAATGACACGTTGGTCCAACTTCCATCGGTCCTTGCGTGATATCAACGTCCGCGAGTTCGCGAAACTGGTGATACATGCTCGGCAGTTTTCGTTTTACATAATCCGCCGGCTTGTGCGAGATGTCGAGGTAAGCGCCGCCGTGTTCCGTCCCGCGCCCTTCGCGTGCTTCCGTGTAGATCGCTCGCGCCACTACGTCGCGAGTCGAGAGTTCCATCTTCTCCGGATCGTAGCGCTCCATAAATCGTTCGCCGTTTTTATTGCGCAGGATTCCGCCTTCGCCTCTAACCGCTTCCGTGACGAGAATCCCTTGCACACCCGGCGGCCAAACCATCCCCGTCGGATGAAACTGCACAAACTCCATGTCCATCAACTCAGCACCGGCTTCGTACGCGATTGCCATCCCGTCGCCGGTGTACTCCCACGAGTTCGAAGTGATGCGCCATGCTTTCCCAATGCCGCCTGTAGCGATGACTATCGACTTCGCTTTGAACACAACGAAGCGCCCGTTCTCACGCCAGTAACCCAGCGCGCCCGAAACACGTTCACCGTCCTTCATCAGTTTGGTGATGGCGCATTCCATGAAGACGTCGATGCCAAGATGTACGCCGCGGTCCTGTAGCGTGCGAATCATCTCGAGACCGGTGCGGTCGCCGACGTGGCATAGACGCTTGAACGTGTGGCCGCCAAATGCTCGTTGCAGGATGTCGCCGGAGCTCGTGCGGTCAAACAACGCTCCCCACTGTTCCAACTCACGTACACGATCCGGGGCTTCCTGCGCGTGAATCTGGGCCATGCGCCAGTCGTTGAGAAACTTGCCGCCACGCATCGTGTCGCGGAAGTGAGTGCGCCAGTCGTCGGCGGGATCGACGTTCGCCATCGCTGCGGCGATGCCGCCTTCGGCCATGACGGTGTGCGCTTTTCCGAGCAACGACTTGCAAACGACGCCCACGCGCGCGCCCTGTCCGAGCGCTTCAATTGCTGCTCGGAGGCCCGCGCCGCCCGCGCCGATGATCAGCACATCGTGCTCGTGAGTCTCAAACTTTTCAATCATTCACAGAAGCATTCACAGAAGCATTCACAGAAGCATTCACAGAGTCACAACAGTCTCAAATCCTGGATTGAACCGCTCGCGACCAGCCGGATGTATAGATCCGCCAGTCCAACCGAAAACAAACTCAACCAGGCAAACAGCATGTGGCGCTCGTTCAGAAAAGTTAGACCACGCCAGGCAGTGTGCCTTGGACCACCAAACGCGACGCATGAAAAACAATCGACTTTACCGCCGACGATGTGACGCAGCGAGTGACATGAAAACGTGTAAAGCGTGAGCAATGTAATGTTTGCCGTGAGCACGAGCGAGCCGACACCAATGCCAAAGCTCCCGTTGAAAAAGAAAGCGTGAATCGCGTCGTACCAGAGAATGATCAGGAAAATGAGAGCAACGTAGAGGAAATAGCGATGCAGGTTTTGCAGGATCAGCGGAAACGCACTCTCACCGCGATACTTATGTCCGCGCGCTTCACCGACGGCGCATGCGGGCGGATCGAGAAAGAACGCGCGGTAGTAAGCCTTGCGGTAGTAATAACACGTCGCGCGAAAACCCAGTGGCGCCCAGAGAATCAGAATCGCCGGCGACAGCGGCCACCAGCTTGGTTTGATCAGTGGCGAATAAAACGGCGAGAGGTATGGACCGACTTCGTAATACTGATTTTCGAAAGCTCGCCAGGTTGCGTAAACGCTGAAGGCACCGAGGACGAGCACGACCGGAAGGATTTCGAGCCACCACGCATCGCGACGCATTGACGCGCCGAGACGACCACGCTGTAGTGCGGTCCGAGATTCAGCCATAGACAGAGGACTGGCTGGTGATTCTGCCACAAAGAAGCACAAAAAGCACAAACGATCGTGCGAACATTTGTGCTTCTGTGGCTTTAAAACTGCTGTTACGACGCGCCCTTGGCTTGTTTGTTTGGCTGCGGTGTGATTCGCAGGTACGGCTTTGGTGCTCTCCAGCCGGCCGGGAATTTCTCCTTCGCATCCTCGTCTGAAAGCGATGGAACGATGATCACGTCGTCGCCATCCTTCCAGTTGACCGGCGTCGCAACGCTGTGCTTCGACGTCAATTGCAGTGAATCGATCACGCGCAGGAGTTCGTCGAAATTGCGTCCGCAGCTCGCCGGATATGTGAACATCAACTTCACCTTCTTGTCCGGGCCGATCACGAAAACGGATCGAACTGTGAACACGTCGCTGATCTCCGGATGGATCATGTCGTAGAGTTCGGAAATTTTGTGATCCGGATCGGCAATCACCGGGAAGTTGAGCTCGGATCCCTGAGTCTCCTTGATGTCTTCAGCCCAGCGCTTGTGTGAATCTGCCGGATCCACGCTGAGTCCGATCACTTTCACGCCGCGTTTTTCGAACTCCGGTTTCGAGCGTGCTACGTAGCCGAGCTCGGTCGTACAGACGGGCGTAAAGTCTTTCGGATGGGAGAACAGGACTGCCCAGCTATCGCCAATCCACTCATGAAAATTAATCGGACCTTCAGTAGTGTCCGCTGTGAAATCGGGTGCTATGTCGCCAAGTCGTAGAGCCATATTGTATCTCCTTCTTGATAGCCACTTTTACAACTAATACAAGCGCCAAGTCAAACACCAGGCCTAAGCCGCAGATGACATGGATAAAGCGGATGATCCATTTTCATCCGTGTCATCTGTGGCTATGCTATTCTCGCGCCAACCTATGAAACTTGCACTTAACGGCGCTACGACGATGAGGGCGGACCTCGTGACGGATTGCCGCGCGGCCAAAGCGGCAGGCTACGATTATGTTGAGATCTGGGCGGCAAAACTGCGGGATTTTCTGAAACAACGATCCGTCTCGGAGCTTAGGGATCTCTTTTCGACAGCCGGGCTACCTCCGCTGAGCATCAACTCGATCGAGCACATCACTTTTCGCGACGCCCGCGCGTACGAATCGATCAAGCAGGAATGCAACGAGCTGAGCAGGATTGCCGCGGCGATCGGGTGTCCGTGCATCGTCGTCGTTCCGGGCCGGTTGCCGGACGGCGGTGCCTCGCGCGAGACGGTGATTGACGAGTCGGTCAGGGTGCTAAATGAGCTATGCGACATTTCAGGCCGCCACGGTATATCGCTAGCATTCGAGTTTCTCGGCCAACCGGATTGCAGTGTTCAGACCTTGGACCTTGCGCATGAGATTGTGCGCAAAGCGGATCGCGAGAATCTGGGCCTCGTCATCGACAGTTTCCATTTTTACGCGGGCGGCTCGACAGTCGAGATGATCGAAGCGCTCGATCCGAAGCTGATTTACATCTTTCACATCAACGACGCTGAAGATCTTCCGCGCGATCACTTGGAAGATCGACACCGGCTGATTCCCGGACTCGGGATTCTACCGTTGCGCGAGATTGTCGCTGCATTTCGACGTATCGGATACGACAAAGTTGCGAGTGTTGAGATATTCCGTCCGGAGTACTGGGAAAGAGATCCGTTCGAACTCGCACACGACGCCCACACAGCCACGGAAAGAATATTGAGCCACAAAGAGGCACAAAAAAGCACACCAGGAAATGAGTAAAGTCAGAATTGGGATAATTGGTGCGGGCTACATCGGCGGTGTGCATGCCAGCGTGTTAGCCCACGATGAGCGCGTGCAAATCACTGCCGTGCACGATGTGATTCCTGAGTCTGCCAAACGGCTCGCACGTTCACACAGCGCGACTCCGGTCGCAACGCCTCTCGAGCTACTTGAACGATGCGATGCGGTCTACATCACTACGCCTAACACGCAGCACAGGTCGCTGGCGGTCGCGGCTATCGAAACCGGCAAGCACGTCTTTTGCGAGAAACCACTCGCTACAAACGTGCCTGATGCGGAGCGGATTTTTCAAAAAACCCAGGGAGCACAAGGCATTTTCCAAGTGGGCCATAATCGACGCTTTGCTCCCGTGTATGCAGAGCTGAAGCGACTCATCTCAGACACTCACAAGCCGCACTCCGCACACGTCAAAATGAATCGCGGGGAATTGCTGAAGCCTGAATGGACCGGCAATCCCGAGATTACCGGTGGCTTTCTGTACGAGACGCCAATACACATGTTCGACATGATGCGTTTTCTGTTTGGCGAAGTGGAAAGCCTGCACGCAATCGGATCGACTCACGAGTACAAAGAGATCGACGATTTCTCAGTGCTCCTGAAGTTCCGAAGCGGCATGCACGCGACGCTTGCTACTGCCGCCGATGCGAGTTGGTTGTTCCCATTCGAGCGGGTCGAAGTCTTTTGCCATCACGCGACGCTGGTGACACGTGAGATTGAAAGTCTGACGTGCAGCATCAACCTCGAAGGTCACTTCACCGAGCAGTCGATGCAGCAGTTACCACGAGAAGAAAAGTGGGGCTACGTGCAGGAGGATCGTGCGTTCATCGACTCGATCGTAAATGGTTCACCGCCGCTCGTCACTGCTCTCGATGGTTTGATGTCAGTGCAAATAGTCAACGCAGTTTACGAATCGGTGAAGACAGGTACTCCAATTAAAATCAGCTGATGCGTTGCTCCTGGGCCAGTACACCTCTATCCATTGCCTACCATGACAAAGAGTGGGGCGTGCCCGTTCACGACGACACGCGTCTCTTTGAATTTCTGATTCTTGAAGGCGCGCAAGCGGGTCTGAGCTGGGAGACGATTCTCAGAAAGCGTGACAACTATCGCGCGGCTTTCGACGGCTTTAATCCCGCAAAAGTCGCTAAATACGATCAGCGAAAGATCGCAGCGCTGCTGAAAAACGAAGGAATCATTCGTAACCGCCTCAAGATCAATTCAGCCGTCACCAACGCGATCGCTTTCCTCGAATTGCAACGCGAATTCGGAAGTTTCGACAACTACGTCTGGCGTTTTGTAGATGGAAAGCCGTTGCGGCGAAAGCGCGGGCAGCCGATTGTTGCGCGGACGGAAGTCTCTGATGCGCTGAGCAAGGACCTGGTCAAACGCGGCTTCCGATTCGTCGGTTCAACCATCTGCTACTCATTCATGCAGGCCGTCGGCATGGTCAACGATCACAACACAACCTGCTTTCGATATCGCGAAGTCTGATAGTATTGTCCAACTTTTTCTGCGGAGGTCTCCAATTGCGACAGACGTCTTCGAAATTAATGTTTCTAGCTGCTATCGCTGTTCTCACACTTGCAACAAGTGTGCTCGCACAATCCGGAACGGCTGCTCTTGCCGGACTGCCTGAAGCAGACGCCCTGATCTACGTCAGCCCACAGCGTATTCTCAACGAAGCCGCGCCGCGTGTAATGACGCCGGCGGACGTTACGAAAATGCGCGCGACGTTTGCCGACCTGAAGAAAGGAGTCGGTGTCGATCCGGCTACAGTCGAATATCTCGTGATTGCAGTTCGCTTTCACAAGCCCGCAAATGATTTAAGTTTCGTCGCGCCGGATGTGATGGCCGTGGTGGGCGGCGACTTTAGTTCCGACTCTCTCATGACGCTCGGGCAGCTTTATCTTCAGGACAAAGTGCGTGTCGAGAAGTATGGGTCGAAATCGATTTCGGTGGGGAAGGTCGATCCAATCGCTGCGGAGGCAGCAAAGAATCCGATATTCAAACCATACGTTGAGATCGGAGCCGTGCCATTGAGCGCAAACTCTTTCGCCATCGGCAATCTGGCTTACATCAAAGCGGCGGTCGATGCGGCGGACGGCACGGGGCGAATCAACCCGGCGACGATTGAATCGCTATTGCGAGATCCAAACGTGCTCATTGCCGCGTCGGGCGCGCCGCTGGCTGCATTTGCGAAAAGCATCGGCCTGATGGGACTCGAAACGACGGCGCGTGAGTCGCGCTGCGACACGAATTTCGGTAACTTCTACGCCGCAGTTACAATGACGGGAACAAACTTCAGTCTGCGCGGTGCAATGAATGCCGACAATCCTGACACTGCGAAGATTATCAACAACCTGTTATCGGTACTGATGAAACAGGGCGCCAGCGCGGTGCCTGATAAGAACGCGCAGACGATCTTGCAGACTCTTAAAATGGAAGCAAGAGGCAGTGAGATCGTTATCGAAGCCGACATTCCCGAAAAAATGGTTGCTGATTTGATTCGCACCGCGCCGGCAGTGGTGCCCAAAGCTGAGACTAAACCGGCTAGCACGAGACCTGCCCGTCGAAAGCGAACCAGGTAAAAGAGCTTTGTACTTGGTGCTTTGTGCTTTGTTGAGCCCAAGAACCAAGTACAAAGTACGAAGCACAAAGGTTGAACTAAGGAGACCAATCAATGCGCAAGTCAATTAGTTTAGTAGCGTTTTTATTGTTGCTCGTGGTTTCAGTGCTTGTTTTGACTTCTTTCGACGTCGCAATCACGTCGTCGGCGCAAAACGCGAATAGCCCGGTAACTACCAACAAGAACCAGAATGAGAACTCGCGATCGATCATGTCGCAGCCTTCGGGCGGAGGCGGCGGGAAACAACAACCGGATTTTTCAAAGAACACCTGGGAGCTTCCCGCCGACGCCGACAAGACGAAGAACCCGACACCTGCGACCGAGGAGTCGATCGCAAAAGGAAAAGAGCTCTATCTCGAGCGATCGAAAGGAAACTGCATCTTCTGTCATGGTGAGGCTGGATCGGGAAACACAGAGAACCTCCCGAAACTTCGCCGCAAGCCTGCGGACCTTACAAACAAAGAACGCATGACGGCAATGACGGACGGCGAAATCTTCTGGAAGATCTCGAAAGGCATCACGGGGATCATGCCGGCCGGCGAGAAGCGTATGAGCGAAGAAGAACGTTGGAACGTTGTGAATTACGTGCGAACTCTCTCGAAAGAGAAGGAATAGATATTTTGTCTCTGCGGTCCTCTGCGTATCTCTGCGTCCTCTGCGTTGAAAATCCCGTTAAACGCAGAGAACGCAGAGATACGCAGAGGACGCAGAGAATTAGAAAAACCGTTCCGCGTAATCTCGAATCTCTTTCAGCGACGATTCCGCAAGGATTCTAAACACCTTCACCTGGCAGTCTGACGGAATCCGCGGCGCCATCAAAGAGTCCGTAATCACAAACGCTGCTGAGCGCAATCCTCGATCCCAATTGCGCTCACGTGCGTCACGAATACTCAACGCGTCAGCATCCAGCCCGGCTGCAACCAACAGCGTGCGTGCCCACCGCAAAAACTCCGGCCAGCGTGAAACGATCGCAACCAGCGCTTCCGGCGACGGTTTCGTTTCACCGCGAAACGATTCCACAATCGACGCCGAGTGCAGTACGAGCACATCGGTTTCCGGATTGATCTGATCCGCATACTCTTTCAGGTGTCCATACAACACCAACGGTACGCCGCCAGGACCACCGTCCAGCTCACCTGGTCCAACACCTTTGACTTTCGCCTTCGTCCCCGTCGAGATCTCTGCGACGAGAATCTCGCGCAGCTCCGGGTCGGGTTCGAGTAACACAAAATGATCAGGGCGCTGCATCGACAACGATCGCTGCATCCCCGCCTGGATTTCGGCGAGCGAGTATCCTTCCTCGCGAAGGTTTCGGAAGAAACGCGCGATGAGATGATCGAGCGCGACTCCGTTGTCGAGTGTGTCGTCGGTTCGCGCTCGCACGTAAACGCCGCTTCCCTTTCGAAATTCCACCCAACCACGTCGCGCGAGTTCGCGGTATGCGGCGCTGACGGTGTTCGCGTGTATGTTGTAACGTCGCGCGAGCTCGCGCGTGCTTGGCAGTCGCTCGGCGATTTTGAGGTCGTTACTGACGATGCCGAGAACTAACTGCGTCACGAGCTGTTCGCGGATGGGGACTTCACTGTTTTTTGAGATCCAGAGGCGCATGGGAGATTTGACAGGATTTCGGACCCGCCTGATTATAAAGCGTACCAGACGTCATGAGTAATGAGCCATCTTATCTGAGCTTATTGGACCAGGGCCTGTTCGAGACGCGAGTCGAGGAACTGGAGCGTCTGCTCGAACGCTGCACGGTCTGTCCGCGCGACTGTCTGAACAATCGTCTCAACAACGAGATCGCCGCGTGCTATTCCGGACGCTTGCCGATCGTTTCGTCTTACACGCCACATTTCGGCGAGGAGCCGCCGCTGGTTGGAACCAAGGGCGCCGGAAACGTGTTTTTCGGCAACTGTAACCTGCGCTGTGTTTACTGTCAGAATTATCAGATTTCGCAGACGCATAAAGAACAGATCAAAAACGAAGTGACCCACGAGCGTTTAGCGGACATGCTGCTCGAGCTGCAATCGCGCGGGTGTCATAACGTCAACTTCGTTTCGCCGACGCACTTCGTTCCGCAAATGGCGCGATCGATTCTCATCGCGGCGCGCAAAGGTTTGCGTGTGCCGGTGGTTTACAACACGAACGCGTACGATTCAGTCACGGTTCTGCGTCTGCTGGATGGCATTGTCGACATCTATTTGCCGGATCTGAAATATGCCGACGATGAGTCGGGCTACCTGTATTCGAAAGTCAGCGGCTACAAAGAGTTTTCGAGACTCGCATTGCGTGAAATGTTTCGGCAGACGGGTGATGAGCTGGTGTTTGATGAGAATGGTTTGTTGAAGCGCGGGTTGGTTGTGCGTTTGCTCGTGTTGCCGAACGACATAGGCAGTATCGCTGAGTCGATCGAATGGATCAGAGACGAGCTGAGTCCGCGGGTGGCGATCTCGCTGATGGCCCAGTATTACCCGACGCACCAGGCAGAGACAAACAAACGTTACGTGCTGCTTTCGCGACGGATTAGAGAATCGGAGTGGCTCAAGGCGACGGCTGCGCTCGAGGAATTAGGAATGAATGAAGGTTGGGTGCAGGAGTTTGACGGAGCCGCGTATTACTACCGCCCGGATTTTAACGACAGCGACCACCCGTTCAAGGACATCAGGGATTTTGAAGCCACGGATGAAGCTGCAGATTTTCGCAGATGAACGCGGATCAGATCCGCGTTCATCTGCGAAAATCTGCAGCTTCATCCGTGGCTTCGTACCGGACCGCCGGGCTGCCCGCCGGATAAAAAACGCCCAACAATCGCAATTCGCCCTCGCCCGTGTTCTCGACGCAATGAACCTGTCTCTTCGGCAGGTAAATGCATGAACCGGGCGCAATCGGTGTATTTGTCTCGCCGGCCCACATTCTGCCTTCGCCACGCAGGATAAAAAGCACCTCTTCGTATTCGTGAAAGTGATCCGGCGCACGGCCCGGCGGGATCGAGCCGACAAACTGCGTGACCTGCTCGCTCCCAATCTCTTCGTCGACAAGCACTCGATACCAGCGATCGGCGGTGGGCAAGGCTCTGCGGTCCGAGAGTTTTACGATCGGCGATACGTGAGATTCGTTTGCATGGTCCAACTGAGAATCGGCTTGCGAACTCACGAATCGCACCGGATCTGGTCCAGGGTTCTCGACAGTTAGTGTCTGTCCGGGCCGAAGGTAAATACCGGTTTGTGGTCCAATGTCATAGTTGTTTCCGTCAATAAGGACCGTGCACTCACTGGATTCGTCGAGCAGATAGAGAACCTCGTCAGATTCGCTGTTATGAAGGCCGGGCGATGTTCCTGGTCCAAACTCGAGTATCCGCAATGAGATGGCTTCCGCACCATTCGCTTTGCCGATCTGATTCCAAACCTTGAGTGAACCCGAGACTTGAGGAACGCCCTCGTGCATCGTCGAAACTCGGCAACCTCCTTCCAGCACTACTGCCATCGACAAAACTCCTACGGCTTGCTCGTGTTCAAGTGGTGCGTGGTGTGTTCGGTTATGGATGCAGGAGATTTAGTCGCGGGCGCCAATTCGTTCGTTAGATTTCTGACTGGAGGCGCTTCGTAAAGCTGTTTGGTCGCAGTTGAATCAAGCAGGTTCTGCGCGAGAGCGTCGTAGCTGTCGCCGGGGAGTTTCTTCTTGGGAACCGTAAAAAGCAGTCCGTTGACGATTACGCCCAATCCCACGAGAAACGTGACGAGAGCCGGGGTCACGAATGGGAAAATGTCTATCTTATCCAGGGCCATCAGAAAGGTGACGATAGTTGCGCCCAAACCGATCGCTGCAGTAACTACGCCGGCGCGAATTCTGCGCAGACGCTTTTCTTCGGGCGATTCCAGAAACTTTTCAAACGGCGGCAAGATATCTTCGGCGACCTTCTTGAGTTCTTTCGCCGAGCTCATTTGGCGAATTTTATCCGCCACCGCCATCCCGATGTGCTCGCGCGCCGAAACGGCCGACTGCGTGATTGCGTCAGGGTTCTCCAGCGAGTTGCGCACGATACGCAGGTCAGTGCCGCAGGCCCGGCAGAACTGGCTCAGTTGTCTTTCTTCAGAACCACAGGATGGGCAGTACATGTCGGGGGATTATACGGCAAGAGGCCGGGGAAGTTCCGCCGCAAAAAGGCACATGCTAAGATTCAACACAGATCTCGCAGAGGTAATGCCCATGAAGAAAATATTCGTTTTCACCCTTGCACTTGGATTTTTTTGTTTTTTACAACCACCCGTTCAGGCTCAGGAGAAGTGGCCGACTGAACAACCAACGGCTGAAGACCAGGAAAAGAAGGCTGAGAGGGAAAAGAACGCTTACCGTCTGCTGGATCAGGTACTCGACGAAGCCCAATCGTTGCGGCTCACTGAAAATCGTGTTCGCGTGCAAATAACGGCCGCCGACCTGCTCTGGGACCAAAACCAGGGCCGCGCGCGTTCACTGTTTACGATGGCAGCCGAGGGAGTCGCCGAGATGGGCCGAATTCAGGCAATGTCCTTCGAACGACGTGGCGCACAGACCCCAGACGGCGGCGGTAGGCCGCAGAACATCCGTTCGTTTCAATTGCGGCAGGATTTGGTGTTAGCCGCAGCTCGTCATGATGCGGCACTCGCTTACCAGTTACTGGCATCAACCAAGCCGCCTGTTAGCGCACAACCTCCCGGTGAGCAGCGTGGACCACGAGCGCCATTCACGTCCGAAGAGAACCTGGAACAAACGCTGCTTGCGAGGATCGGTGCGATCGATCCAAAACTCGCGGCGCAAAACGCGGAACAGATGCTCGAGAAGGGTCAGTTTCCACGAACGATTTCTGAAGTCATCAATCAACTCGCGCGGCAGGATCCGGAAGCAGCTCAAAAACTCGCCGACAAAACCTTGAAACGAGTTCAAGCGGCAAACCTGTTGACCAACACTGACGCCGCCGCGCTCGTACAGGCTCTGCTCTCGCCTGGTCCACGACAACCGTCAAGCACAAATCAGACAACGACAACGCAGGTTCGTGGACGCGCTCCGGCGTTGGAACAGTCTGCATATGTTGACTTGTTGTCGAGCGTCATTGATGCGGCACTAAAAGCAACGCCCGCGCAGGTTCAGCGTGGACCAGCAAACCAACGGCGGATCCAGACTGGTCCAGTCACAGCTCGGCCCAACACTCCGCCGACAGAAGCGCAAATCGAACAAAACAACGCGCGTCGTTTGTTGGCCGGACTGCAAGTCGTACTGCCGATGGTCGATCAGTATCTTCCGTCAAAGGCTCCGGCGCTGCGTCAGAAGCTGACTGAGATGGGAATGTCGACGAGTCCTGTCATGACTTTCAATGGCATCCAGGGAAATCCGACCGCCGACGCGCTGGTCCAGGCTGCGGCGACGGCTCCGCAGCAGGTACAATCGCGACTCTATCAACAGGCGGCTTACAAGGCGCTTGAAGAAGGCGACGCAGAGCGTGCGCGTCAAATCGCCAACGATCATTTGTCACAAAAAGCCCGCGACATTTTGATGGAGCGGATTGAGCTCCAGGAGATGGCGAAAAAACCCGACGGCGCTCGCCTTGAAGAGATCAGGCAAGCCGTAGCAAAGCTGCAATCGGATGAGGAAAAACTCAACCTGCTGTTACAAGTGGCACAGGATGCGCAAAAAGATAATCCAAAACTCGCGGTGCAGTTGCTGGACGAAGCAAAACAAATGACAAATCGCCGTGCGAGTAATTACAACCATTTCGAACAACAATTGAAAGTCGCGCACGCGTTTGCCGAGGTGGATCCGGCGCGCAGTTTTGAGATCCTCGATCCGGGAATTAGCCATTTGAACGAGTTGCTTGGCGCCGCCGCTCTGTTGAGTGGTTTCGAGATCAACATGTTTCGCGATGGTGAAATGGCGCTTCAGGATGGAAACGGCCTGACGCGAATTATCAATCAATACGGCCGGGAACTCGCCGTGCTCGCTCGCAGTGATTTTGACCGCGCCGAAACTCTAGCTGGTCGCTTCCAGGTTCCGGAATCGAGAATCATGACTCGTTTGGCGATGGTGCAGGGATTGCTCGCGCAAACACCGGCAGGTTCGACAAGAATCGCAGTCCGACAAGATTAAGAAACAATTTCCGCGCAAAGGCGCAAAGAGGCAAAGCTAATTAAGAGCCTGGTTTCTTTGCGCCTTTGCGTCTTTGCGCGGAAAATAATGATGAACACAGACAAACCTGAGATTTCACCAACGACACCGTACGATCCGAGCGATCCGGATCAGGATCCACCGCCGGTTCCGTTGCCGCCTGATTCGAACCCTCAGCCGGCGGCGCCGGTTCGTGAGCCGGATCAACCACCTCCGATAACAGATCCATCCACCCCTGAACCTACGAGACTGAGTCGCGAGCGCGCTTAGTCGAGGAGTCTTTCGATTTGTTGGACCATCCTCGGCTGCTACTCCTGATTGTCTCCGGCTCAGTCTTGCGATTCTTCGCGCGAATGGGAATATTCGGTCTCGTTCTCCTGAGCGCGCTCGATTCATCGTTCCTTGTTCTGCCTTTCGGAAACGACTTGCTGCTGATCGCGTTGGTAAGCTCACACCGCCAGGGTCTAACCTGGATCGGTTACGTGATTGCTTCAGCAATCGGATCGGTAGTCGGCGTTGCCGTGATCGACGCGCTGATGCGCAAGGCTGGAGAAAAGGGTTTGGAGCGTTTTGTAAGTGAGAGACGAGTCAAACAACTCAAGTCCAAGATCGAGAACAAAGCTGGTGTGACGGTGTTTCTGGCGACACTGATGCCACCGCCATTTCCGTTCACGCCAGCAGTCATGACTGCTTCTGCTTTGCAGTCTCCGCGAAAAAAACTGCTTCTGGCTGTTTTCGTGGGCCGTCTTTTGCGGTTCGGAATCGAGGCGGTGCTGGCGCTATATTTTGGACGCCAGTTGATCGCGTATATAAACTCGGACGTACTTTCCTACATAGTGTATGGTCTGATCGGGATTGCGATTGTGGCGAGCACTTTTTCCTTAATACGCTGGTTTAAACGAAAGTAAAAAATACTGAAATAGGAGGGGGAAAGGGCCGATTCCGTTCGCAATTCGAAAATCGTCCGTGTAGAATCCGCAGTCGAAAAATTACTCCTGAAGGGAGCCCGCAGGCATGCCAGAGACAAGGGGCGTTCAAGCCACCGAAGAAGTGAAAGCAGAATGGTCCCTCGCGTACAAGTATTACCTTAGAGCGCCGGGCGATCGCTTTGATAAGAAAAAGGATCGGACGGCGCGCATCGATTATGTAGCCCAGGAGATGAAGCTGACTCGCAAACAGGCCAAACGCCGTATCAGAAACTACGAAGCGTGGCAGCGAAACATCAAAAAGGGCATTGTTCGTCCGTAGCAGTTCGTAATTGAAGTTGGACCTCGAAGATGGACCTCACCCATCGCTTTCCCCATTCCTCGTTGTCCGGCGTTATTGTTTTTGCAGCCGCCTGGTCCAATTCACCAGTTCCTCGAGCAGTTGGCGGATCAGTTGCTTCGCCGTTTCGTCAGTCAACTTTCCATCCTGATCGAAATGTTTGTGTGCATTTCCAAGCATGACCTCAGGCTGGTTCACGGCGTACATATTCAGAAAGACAAACGTTTGCCGCAGATGATATTGAGCGCGAGCGGTGCCGATGCTGCCAACCGACGCGCCCATGACTGCGACGGGCTTTCCGTTCCATGCGCTGTCGCCATAAGGACGTGACGCCCAGTCGATCGCGTTCTTCAGCACTCCTGGTATTGAGTAGTTGTATTCCGGCGTCACGAAGAGAATCGCATCAGCGCTGCGAATGCGTTGCTTGAGCTCCGCGACTTTCGCTGGGGGATTGGCTTCGTCGTCCTGGTTGAATCCAGGAAGGCCGTCCAATGCAAATGTTTCGATCGTAGCGCCGTGAGTAGGAAGTTCCGGCGCAGCCCGTAACAATCCACGATTAAAAGACTGCGTGCGCAGACTTCCTGCAATACCCAAAAT
>Ga0157372_10001993_pt1 | contig 22175 bp, 29 predicted proteins | sample C55metaG_FD_115307 | JGI IMG/M metagenome (GOLD analysis project Ga0157372, IMG submission 115307) | Corn rhizosphere microbial communities from Kellogg Biological Station, Michigan, USA - C5-5 metaG | ecosystem: Host-associated > Plants > Roots > Rhizosphere > Soil | place: USA: Michigan... | reverse complement strand
GCGACGATCTCGAGCATCCTGGCGAAGGTCACGCACAACGCAGAAAAGGACCCCCGGCCGCTCGGGGGAGCACGGCCGGGGGTCCGGATCTTGCGGGTGTCAGTCCTGCATCGGGGTAGTGGGAGTGAGTTGCACTTGCGCGCCGGTCGGGATCGTCTGCTCCGCCGGGCCGGCGACGAGTTGCCCGTCACCGGTCACCCGTGCGGCCACGGCCTGGAGCGGTACCACGACACCCTGAAGGTAGAACATGATGCCGGCGGTCACGGCTGCGGTGCCCAGGGCCAGCAGACCGACCACCTTCGCTGGTACTACTTCCAGCGCACCGAGCCCGCCGTTCACGACGTTCAGCCCAGCGAGGATGGACAGGACGATGAGAACCGGCTTACTCGCGCTTGGCGCGGGGGACGTGTTGAGGTGGCTCACGATTCGTCGCCTCCGTCGGAGGTACCCGCCTGAACGTCGGTGATGACGTGGACATCGTCCATCGTCCCGTCGGCGTTCAGGAACTGCTGGAGCTGGGCCGCCGCAGGCCGAGCCTCCAGATCACTGACGCTCTTCTCCAGCGCGGTCAGCAGCTCGCGGGAGTGGGCGGTCATGCCGTCGGCGTCGACCTCGATCGGTGCCAGGTGCGGGGAGTCCTGCGGCCCGCTGCCCAGGTCGGCGAAGCCGGACACCGCGGCCGCGGACCCGCTGTTCAGCAACTGGTCGAGCTTGGCCTCGATCCGGTCCTGCTGGAGCTTCTCGGCCGTGACGAGGTTACGCAGCGCCGTACCGGTGCCGGTCGGATCGATCCAGAAGCGGATCGCGTATTCCTCGTTCTCGGCCTGCATCATCGCGCGCAGCTGTGCTTCGGTCCAGGTACCCATGTCGTTCCCTCCAGCGGTGTCGGTGGTTGTGGTGGTCGGCGCGGCGAGCTTGCCCGTCGCAACGTAGTTCACGGTGGCCTTCGGTCCGGCCTTCAGCACGGCGGCGACGTCGGTCCGGAACTGGTACATCGTGACGCCGTACGGGTCGTTCTTCCGGCGTGTGTGCTCCCGGTGCCCGATGAAGGACAACGCCGTCCAGCCGTGCGCGTCGGCGCGCGCCGCGGCCGCGAGCACAGCGCCCCGGTACTGGGCCGCGGTCGGCGGCCGGGTCCCCGAGTAGATACACTCGTTGCCGTAGTAGATCGCGTTGCCGTTGATCGCGTCCGGGCCGGCGGAGATCTCCGACCGGTAGCCGGGATAGTTCTCGGCGGTCACCTTGTCGCGGGTCGCCGCGGACCCGGAACCGGCGTGGTTCGCGCGGCCGACCGCGCCGACGTGGACGGTCCCGCCCATGTCGGTGGCCGCGTTGCACAGCGGCCCGGGGATGCCTTCGTCCGGCCGACCGGTGACGAACAGGAAGTACAGATACGACGCGGACGCCGATCCTCCCCCGGTGTGGTGCTCGAGTTCCCCGACGGCGTTGGTGATTCCGCCGGGCCGGCCGCGGGTCGCCGCTCCGGCGTAGACCCGGTAGATGACGTGCCACTTGCGGTACGCCGCTTCGATCTGAGCGAGCGTGAGTGGTGCGGACATTTTCCCTCCAGCGGTGGTTACGGAAGCTTGACCCGGCACGGACCCGGCGACGTCTCCGACGTGGCGTCGGTGTACGTGATCAGCCAGTGGCTGCCGGTTGTGGTCTCGTCATCGACACACTGGGTACTGCTGACGCTGACGCCGCGAGATCCCTGAACGCCCATCTCCCCCTGCGGACCCTGGACACCGGCCGGTCCCTGTTCCCCCTGCGGCCCGGCAGGGCCCTGCTCTCCGTCCTTCCCGGCAGGTCCGGCGGGGCCTTGCTTACCCTCGGGCCCCTGCGGGCCGGAGCAAGCGCTTACCAGCAGCAGGCATGCCGGAGACGACCCGGACTTGCCGGCGGGTCCCTGCTTCCCGGTCGGACCGACCGGACCCGGTGAGCCCTGTGGACCGGCGGGACCGACCGGACCCGGCTGCCCCTGCTCCCCAGTGAGACCGATCGGGCCCTGCTTGCCCTGCTTCACGATGACCGACGGTTCGGCGGCGATCGGCGTCGTACATCCCTTCGTCGCCGCCGGCTTCCCTTTGCAGGCGTCGAACTGGTCACGCTGGCCGGACAGCGCACCGGACAGACGGCCGATCGCCGCGGACTGCTGGCTGACCGTCGTCGCCAGCACGGCGACAACCACCAGCAAGACCACGATCAGCACGCCCGATCCGGTCAACCACTTGCCTAGGCTCTTGATCCGTGAGTCAGCGCGTGTCGGCTTCAGATCATGCATCGTCCTTCACCTTCTGTACGGTCCCGACGGGCCGCGTGGGGATAGGCAGGATTTCGGGAAGGTGCTCGGGGCCCCATTCGTTGCGGATCTTGAATTCGGCGTTTCCGCAGCGGTCCCGCCAGTACGCCATGAGGGTATGAGCGAAGTCTCGTTCCTCAAGCGCTTCGTCACGGTACCGCTCGAGGTTCTGGATCGCGCGTGCCTCGCGGGCCGCCGCGCCGGAGCGCCAGTTGTCGATTCCCTTGACGATGACCGTCAGTGCCCCCGCGCCGCCCACACTGAAAATGGCGATCAACACTGCGGTCAGTTGGCTCATCGTCGCCGCCGTTCAGCAGCTGCCGATCTACTGGCCAGTTGCCACAGATCCAGCCCACGGGAGAACAGGATTACCCAGATGCAGCCCAGGAAGCAGGCGAAGGCGAGGGTCCCGCTGGTCCACGCGGCGACGAGAACGACGATGAACGCGGTCACACCGGTCAGCACGAACGGCATCCCGACGAGTTCGATCAGGTATCGGTCCGTCACCGCGCCGATGATTCCGAGCAGGCAGCCGGCCAGCATGACGCCGTTCCAAACGTATCGAAGCTGGGACGGCACATCCTGGAACGACCGGGTGGGGTCGATCAGAATGATGTTGTTGCCAAGAGCAAGCAGCCCGTATGCGGTAATACGCAGCGGCCGGCGTCGGCGATGTGAGTCGAGCACGTTCCTGACCTCCCCAGCAGTCATGACGGTGTCTCCCGCCTACAGATGCGGAACAACCATGATTTGCCGGTAGAACGCAGTCGACGAGTTCCCGGGGTCGGTGGCGTGCATCGTCCGGACGTTGTAGGTCGCCCCTGGCGTCAGCCCAGTGTAGAGAGCCGTGTTGCCGGCGTTGACCAGCGCCGACGCTCCGGAGTTCACGGCCTTGCCACCGACGACCGCCCGGTCCCCGTTGGCCGCAGACCCGACCAGCGTCCCGGATCCGACGGTGCCGCCGGTCCGCATCTCGAACGAGAGCAGCACCGCGTTTCCGTTGACGTTGCTGGCCAGGTAGCCGGCGAAGTGGACGAGCACCTTGCCCGACGCCGGGGCGACGAACGACGTGCCGACGACGACGGTCCCTGCGACGAACGTCGTGCTCGAGAACGCCTCGTCCGACGTCGACCCGGAGAATGCGACGTCGAGCCCGTTGATGGTCGAGATCGCGGTATCGATCCGCTGGAGTTCGTTCTCGACCTCCAGCGCCAGGGCCTGCATCTGTGACGGGCCGTTGGGCGTGTCTCCCAGTACGGGGTACGGGATGCCGTAGACCGGAGTGGTTGCCATGATGCTCCCTTAGACAGTTGACCGGAAAATGGCCATGGCCGAAATCTCGGCGATGTTGGTTGCGCTCGCCGCCCACGGGTTGGCCTGCGACCTGATCCGCAAATCTGCTTGGATCGTCGACCCGCCGGTAACCGAATAGATGCGGGTACTGCTGGCGGTCATCGTGCCGACGTGGTTGTTTTTGATCGTGGCATCAGTGTTCGGAGCGAAACCGCACTGCACGCCAGGGCCGGTGACTCCGTCAATGAACACTGCGCACGAAGCGAAGTCGGCGGTAGCCGTCGTGTTCACCAGCGTGCATGAGCCAATCGCCAGGATCGCGACTTCGTCCGCCCAGCTCGGTACGTCGAGCGTCACAAACGCATCGTTGACCAGCGACGTCGTCAGCCCGAAGTTGGTGAACTGCCCGTTCTTCGCGGCGAATCCGACCGACGCGCTGGCGAACGCCGGATCGCCAGGCTTCGTCACGCGTCCGATGACGAACCACGAGTTTCCTTGACCGAGCAGGACGACGATGTGCCCCGGCTTGAACGTGATTGCCTCGGCCGTGTTCAGCACCGGCACGTCGGTCAGGACACTGCCCGCCCAGGCAATGGTGTTGTTCCCCGTCACCGGGTCCCAGGTCAGGATCTCTCCCTGCCCCATCTGGGCCCCGGCTGCCGGCGGAGCGAACAGCGTGGTCAGGTCGTCGGCGACCCCCATCATGCCTCCACGGTCTGGATGAGCTGGACCAACTGCTCCCGGGTCTTCAGCTGCTGGGCCACGTCGACCGACAGCGGAACCGTCGTCTCGTCGAGAACGTGGATCTCCGTCCGCAGCGATCGGTTCCGGCCGGACTCCGGATAGGCCACCGACACGACGTCGTACGGCTCCACGCCCGGATTGACGATGTTGGTCAGGTCGACTTGGTACGGTAGCCCGAGATTCTTCCGCAGCAGGGAAACCGCCGCGGTCACGGCCTGGGAGTTACTGGTGATGAACGGCGAGCTGAACCGTCCCGGCACCGGGCCGAACCGTCCGTAGTAGTACGTCGGCGACAACGGGTTGTTGTCGATCGCCACGCCGCGCGCCGGGGGTGCCGTGTCGCCGGCCTCGCCGGTCACGACCCACGCGTTCTTCGCGCCCTGTCTGGTGAGGCTCCGGGACATCCCGACCATGACGCCTTGTTCCCCGGCGTTGATCGTCCAGGACGGTGTGCCGGTGATGTCCGGCGGGGACTCGATCCGGAACACGCCGTCGTACCGCCAGTAGCCGATCTTGCCGAGCGACGTCACCAGATCCATCAGACAGCCCGCGCGGTCCTCTTCGACGATCGTCGTCCGACCGACCGGCGCATCGCGGACAGCTCCGTCGTCCCAGGTGATCACGGCGTCGGGGTAGACCTCCGTGATCAGGGTCGAGACCAGATCGCCGCGGCTCATCGTGGCCAGGAACTGACGGGGAGCCAGGAACGTCGCATCGATGATGCCGGCCATGCGGTCGGGAGCGGTGATCGAAATCGCTCCGTCGGGAACGTCGGCTTGCTCCGGGGTGTCGATCCGGAAATATCCGAGACCGACGAATTCCCGAACGCCGTTGCCGAAGTCCAGACCCCGTTCGACGAAGATCTCATTCCCGTACGGCGTGACTAGACTGCCTTGGTTCACCGGCCAGGACTGCGACGTGACCAGCGTCAGGGTCGACCGGACCATCGCGTTCGCGACGGACTTCACGTCCCCGCCGACGACCGGAATCTCTGTTCCGATCGGGTTGGTCCCGGTCTGGAACGTCTCGCACACCCGCGCCCGGAAGACCGCTTTCTGGCTGCCCCGCAGGACGTTCAGAAACCGAGTGCTGACGTTTCTCACGGCGTCCCCCTAAGGCACGATCACATCGGATGGGGTGCCGGTCCTGGCCAGCAGCGTGGACCATGTCGCGTTGGCCGCGAGCAATGTCGTCCACGTCGCATAGTCGGCGAGGACCGACGTCCACGTGTAGGCCGAAGCCAGCACCTCCGGTCCCGGAGGATTGGCCTCCAGCAGGGGGACGGTGAAGACCCGCTCCGGTTTCGCCCTCGAGCCGGGCGGCCCCCAGGTGACGTCGCCGGCCGAGTAGTACCCGTCCGGCATGCAGGTGTTTGCCAGGGGCAAATGGAAGAACAGGATCTCGCCGGACGACAGGATGTAGTCCAACGTTTCTTCCTCGGCCGGGGTGAACGTCCGGATCCGGAGATCGTGGGACGCCGACGACCGAATGTCGGAGACGACGGTCGCCTTGCTCCGGCCAACGATGTCGAACACCCCGCGCCGCGCCGGACGGGTCCGGTCGCCGGATGAGACGACGGTGATCGTCCGGTTCATGTACGGGGCCGCCGGCACCTTCAGCCAGACGTCGGCGATGTCCTGGGTCTTGGCCACGGTGAAGGTCTGCTGCAAGACGTTGGATGCGTTGTACGACCGGACCCGGTACGTCGTCGCGACGCCGGCCGGGAACTCGTAGTCGTCCAGGTTGGCGTTCTGGCTGTTGACCGCAGCAGCGGTCCCGCCACGGACGACGGTGTAGGTGATGCCGCCGTCCGTGGTGCGATCGAACACGGCGTACGTCGCCGACGCACCGAGCAGCGTGGCTGCCAGCTGGATCCGGGAAAGTACCGGGTCGTACGTCGCCGTGAGCGCCATGGTTCACCGTCCTCTGTTGTGGTAGACGTTCCGCTTCAGCGCCGCGTTGCTGCTGCGGATCTGCTGCGTAACGACGCGGGTCACCTCGCCGCCGACCTCGATCGGAACCGAAATGTTGGTCACGGTGGTCACCGGGGCCGGCATGAAGACCGGAGCGTTGACCCCCGACCACCCCGGACCGACGCCGCCGACCTCGCCGCCGTCGGCGTACCCAGCTGGCTTCGGCAGGGTCCGGGTGCGGACCGCTTCCATGAACCGCGGGCCGTAGTAGTCCACCGCGGCAACCGGCTGAACCCACTCACCGGCAGTCACCCACGACAGCAGGTTGTCCGCCTTCGGATGCGGCGACCATCCGCCGATCGGTCCGCCTTCGGCGTTGGTCGGCGCGTGGCCGCCCGTGACCGTCTGGGTCTGCGTCCGGATGATCCGTTCCTGAATGCTCCGGGTCGTGATCGTGACGGTCTTGCTCGCCGGCAGCGCTGCGAGCTGACCCTTCGCCGCGCGAAGCTTGGCTTCCAGATCTGCGATGTTCGCCTTGATCTCCGCACGACGTTCCTTGGTCAGATTCTTGTCGTTCAGACTGGCCTTCGCCTGACGGAGTTTGGTCTCGAGGTCGGTGATGTTCGCCTTGATATCGGTATTCGTCCGCTTCGGGATCGCGAGCACCTTGTCCGCGTACGCGATCGCCTGGGCCCGGTTGAGACCGAACTGCTGGGCAGTCTTGATCAGCCCTGCCCGGTTGGCCTCGTACGTCGCCACGACGGCCCGGTTGCTCTGACCGTTGCGGATCATCGCCTCCGTGACGTCGTTGGCAGACTTCGCCATGCCGTCGAGCGCTTCCTGATTCGCTCGGCCCTTCGGCGTGGTGATGTCGAGCGTCTTGCCGTTTTCCTTCAGCGCCGCGCTGGCCGCAGCGACGGATTCGAACCATCCCCGCTGAGCGTCCCGCAGCGACAGCACCAGTCCCGGCATCCGGTTCATGGTGTTGATCAGATCGTTCAACGCCTGTTCCTGGGCCGCTGCTGCTTCGGCCGCTGCCTTCGATGCCTCTGCCTGCTGCTGATTGGCGGTTGCCGCCCGCCCGGCCGCGGTCGCCTGTTCGGCCGTCGCTCCCGTGTTCTCCTTGGCACCTTCAGCTGCAAGCTTCTGCTGCTTCTGGGCCTCGGTCAGGCCGCTGTTCATGCCGGTCAGTTCTTCCTTCAGCGACCGCGCTGCGTTCGCCTGATCCAGGAATCCCTGCCCCTGACCGTTCGGGAGACCGGTCGCCAACGCTTCGTTTCGCTGAATGATCGCGTCGAGCGACGCGACCACGGAATCCATCGCCGACTGGTTGCCCAGTGCTGCGTCAGTGACTTCAGCGAGGTTCAGACCGAATTCCTTCGCCGACTCCGCCAGGCCAGTGGTCGCCAACTTGTTGGCGACGTACGCACGGGTGTTGCCCGTGATCGCACCGGTCTGTTCGTCGAGCGTACTGCGAAGATCCTCGGCCTTCTGCTTGGCTTCCTCGTTGCGCTTGGCAAAGATTCCGTAGACCACCGCGGCCGCCGTCAGCGCTAGACCCACGCCGCCCATGGACAGCGTCAGGGTCTTGCCGGTCCGGCCGAGAGCCACCCACTGTTGCTGGAGTTCGCGGGCCGCACCGACGCCCTTCAGCAGCGCCGCGCCGGCAAGACCGCCGATCGCGACCACGCCACCGAGAGCCGTGACCGTCGCTTGGACCGGGCCCGGAAGTTGGGCGAACAGATTCACCGCCGACGTCGCGGTCTGCACCAGCAGCCGGAGAGCATCGTTGGCACCGGACCCGCTCTTGATCAGGGCTGTCTCGAACGAACCGCCCAGCGTCTCAATGTCGCCGGACAGGTTGTCCATCTTGATCCGCGCAGTCTCGGCCGCGAATCCCGTGTCGTTGACTTTGGTCGTCCAGTCGGTGATGCCCTGGGCACCCTGGGAGTACAAGACGTTGGCCGCGCGGACGGCATCGGTGCCGAAGATCTGCGCGAGCGCCGCATTTCGCTGTTCCTGCGTGAGACCCTTCAGCCGTTCCTGGAGCTGGGCCGCGAGCGGAGCGATTCCGATGAAGGCACCTTGCGCGTCGTACGCGTTGATGCCGAGCTGCTTCATCAGGTCGGCGGATTCCTTGCTGGGATTCGCCAGCGCGATCAGCATCGTCTTGAACGACGTGCCGGCGTCGGACCCGATCAGACCAGCGGACGCGAACGCCGCCAGCGTGCCGGTCGTTTCCTCGATCGAGATGCCGAACTGGGAAGCGACCAAACCGCTCTGCTTCAGAGCGGCCGCCATGTCGGAGACTTCGCCCTGGGCCTTGCCGGCACCGGCCGCCAGCAGGTCGGCGATGTGCGGGACTTCCTTGCCGGTCAGGTTGAACTGGGTCATCGCCGTGGCGGCGACTTCGGCGGAGTCCCCGACCCCCAGGTTCCCGGCTGCGGCCAGGTCGAGAGCGCCCTTCAGACCGCCGCCCAGAATCTCCTGTGTGGAGACGCCAGCCTTCGCCAGGGCTTCGATACCCTGAGCCGCTTCCGTCGCGCTGAACGCCGTTTCGGCTCCCGCCTGGATCGCGGCCTCACGCAACAGGTTCATGTTGCCGGCGGTCTCGTGCGTCGCCGCCTGGACCGAAGACATCTGCTTGTCGAAGTCGGCGAACTTCTTCACCGCGAGACCGACCCCGACCGCCGCGGTCGCGCCGATCGTCGCGAGGGAGGTGGAGAAGTTGTCGATCCCCTGCTTGTGGGTATCGAAATCCTTGCCCGCGTCGGAGGCAGCTTTCTTGACGGAGCTGGCCAGCTTGTTGATGTTGGCAACTGCCCCCGACACGTCGATCAGGAACTTAGCCCGGACTGTCCTCTCCGCCATGGTCCAAGCTCCCATCGTCTACGTACTCCACCGCTGACCATTTCCGGGCACCGGGGAAAGCTTGACCGCCGGCCTTCTCGAGGTCGGCGTCTTCCTTTTCTTTCCTACGTTGGATCTGCTGCAAAGCCTGGCACCGATAACCGACACGGAAGTCGACCAGCCACGCGCGGTTTCGGTCCATGCAGACCGACCGCGGTACGCCGCATTCGCACAGCGAATCCAGGTACAGGGTGTAGGCCAGTTCCCACGCACGCGAATCGTCATCCCAGCGGGACGGCTCTGTCGTGACACTGTGACCGGTGAGGTTGCCTTCAGAGTCGAAGTGCTCGGTACGAATGACCCGCGGCTTGCCCATCCATTCGTTGCGAGTGGCCCCTACTTCGCGTCGGGTGCGGGCTTCTCGTTCCTCGGCTGGGTCACCAGCGAGGCGGTCAACGATTTTCCCACGTCCACCGTCCGCCGGTTCAGGTCGAAGACGTCCTTCATGACCCGTTCCCACTGACCGTCGGAGAGACCCGCGATCAGGTTCCGAAGCTGATCCTTCGTCATCTCCGGAGAGACGACGGTCCCCGGCATGAACAGCACGTCTTCGACGACGCCGGCCATGTCCAGTTTCTGGTCACCGTTGTCGTCGGTCTCGGTCCGGACGGCGACGGCCGCTGACCACTCCGTACGGTCGACTGCCTGGACCCGGAGGTCGATCGTGTACTGCCGTGCCTCGGCCTCGAGTTCCCGGATCCGGTCCGCGAACGCGGCCGTGTCGTCCTCGCCGGCAACCATGCGCATGTCGTCGACCGCGTTTCCGCGGGCCGTGTTGATCCGCCGTTCGAGTTCCTCGATCTCGGCCATGACGTCGAGACGCAGGCAGATCGGGATGGACTTCTGGGGCCGTTTCCGGCCGTTCAGGATCTCGTCGATCGTCAGCTTCGGAAAGTCGTTCACGATGTCTCCCACTGGCTTTAACTGGCTTGTATACAAGAAAGGGTGGGGCAGCCCGAAGCCAGTAACGGGCCGCCCCACCTGGAACGGTACTACGCGACCAGTACCTGATCGTAGAGGTACGGGCCGGTGACGAAGGGCTTCTGCGTGATGCGGAACTTGCCGCCCTGCTGGCCCGGGTCCAGCGGAACGCGGAACTGCTCGCCCAGCCGGACGGGGTAGATGTCGACCAACTGGCCGGCGGCGAGCGCGACGGTCCGGGCGTTCAGCCCGCGCCGGTCGATCAGCCAGCCGGCGACGCCGTTCTTCATCAGTTCGTACGCCTTGTTGGTGGTCGACGGCACCGACGCCTGCGGCTCGTAGACGTACTCCACGTTGTCGATCGAGATCGCGACGTCGCCCGGGTCCTCGAAGACCTGCTCCGAGCACAGCCGGATGTCCTCGGCGGATTCCTGCGTGCCCTGCGGGGTGAACCCTGTCACGTAGCACGAGATGTTGACCGCGGTCGCCGCGGTCAGCTCGGCGACGCTCGGGGACTCCGGGTCCGCGAGAACCGTGGTGAAGATGACGGACTCGTTGCCGCGAGAGCGGACGCCGTCGGGAAAGACGACCGTCATTTCGACTCGTCTCCGTTCTGCCGCGACGCGGCGTCGGCCGGCTTGTCACCGGTCTTGTTGGTGGTCTTCGCCGCCGGCTCGAGGTTGACCTTCGGCTTCGACGGCAGGGGCCGTCCCATGCCGTCGACCGCGGCCTTGTCGGTCAGGACGTCGAAGTTGTAGCCCTCGGCGAACTGCCGGGTCACCGTCACTTCGTGACCGGTCTCCGGGTCCTTCGCCCGTACGAATTCCGTCATCATGGCTCCAGTTGGTAGTTCAGCGGTACGTAATGCCGCGTGGGGGTGATGGACAGATCCGGTCGAATCGGCCCCTGATCAACATCGGTTTCGGAGATCAGACCGGACGAGATCTCCACTCCGGCCAGGGCTTTACGAACCTGCTCGATCCCGAACAACGTCCTGTTCACGGTGCCACCGACCACCGTCACGACGAACGGGAGCACCGAGACGAAACTTGCCGGGAACAACCTTCCGGTCTCCAGACGTCCAGGGCCGGCCCAGAGAGCCCAATAGGGCGAGACCCTGTCGTCCTCGGGTGGGTGCGGGACCGGTTCGACGACCTCGCCGACGTACCCCGCCATGAGTTCCGCAGGGATCTCGGCACGAAGCCGGGCCTCGATCTCGTCGCAGGCGATCCTGACGTCGATCATCCCAGAACCTCCGCTGCCAAGGCCTCTGTCGCCGTCACGAACAATGGTTGCTGACGGTCGAACGCGGGACCCACGAACGCGTGAGGTGCCATGCGCGAGGTCCCGTCTTCGACGTACGGCGCGTATTCCGCCGTCGCGCCGAACTCCCCGGCGAACGCGTTGGTTCGTTCCCAGCCGATGCTGTTCCGGAGATTGCCGGTGTCGACCGGAGCGAACGCCTGGGCCTCACGGGTGCCGTCGGCGAGAACCTTGTCCAGGATCTGAGTCGCCTTGCGCTGGATCCGCAACGGGGCCCGCCCGAGATCCGTCGCGAACTGCTCCCACTCGCGAGCGTCGAACGACGCTGTACTCATGGCGTGCTCGGTTCGTAGAGCGTGCATACCAGCCGTCGCGCCGTGACGAAGGTGTTGGATTCGACGTTGCGGACGATCAGCCGGAGACCGGTGTGCCGGGGATCGGCAGAGTCGTAAACCTCGACGATGTCCCCGGGAGCTGCCCCCGTCAGCGTTGAGTCGACCGGGCCCTTGACGGCGTACCCGAGCATGGTCAGCGTACCGAGACCGCCGGCCGGTTCGATCGTCCCCGACGAGATCTGCTGTGCCTGGACCGTCGCCTTGCCGTGGTAGTACTCCGCCCGCGGTTCCGACGGTGCGTAGCCCAGATCTGGATCGAAGGCACCTTCGGTCATGCCGGGGTGACGGACGCCGATCGTGTCGAGCATGATGCTTTCGTGCGTCGCGCGAGCGTCCATCAGATCCCCCAGAGTCAGCTGTCCTTCGGTCGGTACGTCGCCGATGGTCGGTGGCGGCGAGAGCATCGCGGCCACCAGCGACCAGCCGGCGGTCATCATCCCTGCCAGGGTCCGGACGCCGGCCGCTGCTGCACTCGAGGTGACAGCGGCCGACGCCGTACCGGTGACCGTGACGGATCCGCCCTCGACGACTCCACTCGCAGTCGCCGTCAGCGCGACGAGCGCTGAGACCGTCCCGACCACCGTGCGGGTACCGGTCGCGGTGGCAGTGAGGGATGCCCCCGCCTGTGCGGCTCCGGTCCCGGCACCGGTGACGACCCCGACTGCCGCTCCCTGCAACGTCGAACCGGCGGCCGCTGACGCGACGACGGTACGTTGCCCGGCCGCAGCCGCGGACAGCTGGAAGCCGGTCTGAGCGACGCCGGAGACGCCGTGTGACCCCGACCCTGTGCCGGTCAGCGTCGAGCCTGCCGACGCCGATCCGACCACCGTGCGGGACCCGCCCGCGGTCGCGACCAAGCTCGAGGTTCCGCCGACGACGCCGGAGACCTTCCGCTTCCCGGTCGCGACTGCGGTAACTGTGGAGCCAGCCGCCGCGGTGCCGAGGACCTTCCTCGCACCGACGACGGTGGCTGTGAGACCAGAGGTCCCGACCACCGTCGCCAGTACCCGGCGCAACCCGGATACGGCGGCTTGCAGGGTCGACGTGCGAACCGCCGCACCATTCACCGTACGCTTCCCGACCAGCGTGCCGGTCAGGGAGGACGACGCCGCCAGCACGCCGTTCACCGTCGTGCCGCCGGTAGCAGCCGGCTTCACGGCGATCATCGCGACGACGATCGTGTCCGTTTCGCTCGAGGTGCCACCAGACGCGGTGATGCTGCCGGTGCTGACGAGAATCCGGGTGTTGGTGTGGAGGACGTTGGTGTCCTGCTGCTCGGTGAAGCCGGTCGGCGGCCCGGTCGGGTTGGCGTTGAATGTGGCCGCAGCGTTGATCAGCGCGGCCAGCGTGGCGACCGTGAACGAGGTGGTCGGGTAGCCGCTGGTCGCGTTGGCTGTGTTGACGACTTCGATCGGATCCCCGGACGCCAGACCGCCGGACAGCATGACGCAGTGGACCATGTTCCACGTCGTACCGGAGAAGGTCACGGTGTAGTTGCCGGTGTCCGCCGCGGTAAGACGCTTCCAGAACATCCGGAGCGTCTGCGTGCCGGCGGTCCCAGTGGTGGCCCGGGTGACGTGCGCTCCGGGGATCTCATTGAAACCGGTCGCCGTCGCGGTCCGCTCGGCCGCCGACGTCCACTGGTCGACGATCAGGATCGCGAGGTCACCGATCGCCGCGCCGATCGGTACCGCGACGGGCTTGCTACTGGAGTTGGTGTCGGCGGACCCGGACGTGGTCGGGGTGCCCCGGAGTGCGATCGCCACGGTTCACCCCTTCCGGATCGTCAGCTTGCAACGCCGAGCGTCACGTCACAGTCGCCGATCGGGATCGAGAAGTTGTCGCCGACCGCGACCGCGTTCGCGGTGATCGTGCCGGAGAACAGGAAGTTGCCAGCGCTCGAGGCGTCCCACGCGCTGAAGTGGGTGTAGTCCTCGGCCGTGTTGACGTTCGTCCAGTCGATCGCCACAGTGTTGCTGATCGCGCCGCCGGACGCCGCAGTGCCGAACGTGGCCGCCTGCCGGGTCGTGTTGCCCGCAGGGTTGGCGGTGCCGGCGGCCCCTGGAGCACCGACGTGCAGCTTGACGAAGACGCCGGCCGGGGGACTGTACGCCGCCGCTCGGCACAGGGAGTTCAGATACGCGTTCGCCTGGGCGACGCTGAGTCCTTCAGCCATTGTCACAGTCCAATTCACTACGCGGCCGGAGCCGGTACGGAAGTCTGTTGTCGAGAGTGATGAACGCCGGGGAGCTGCTGTCGCCGACCGTCGACCGGTCGCGGTACCAGTTGGCCAGGGCCGAAAAGTCGGGGCGTTCCTTCTCGAACGTCGAACTCTCCGACGTGAACCGCTTCAGCCACGCCGATGACGACAGCTTGGCCGTCTTCAATTCGTAGCATTCGGCCACCGCGTAGTTCAGGTCCCAGTTCTCCTCGACGAACGCCGGATCACTGGGCGGACGGCCCTCACTGTCGGGCAGGCGGCTGACAGTGAGGGCCGCGTCCAGTTCGTCATCGCTGAGCGTCGGGGAGGTCGCCGCGTCAGCCAGCGCCCGCAGCGCGTTGCGTGCATCGTCGCGCGTCATGGCAACCTCTCCGATCGGCTAGCTGTTCGGGGCCTGCGGGCCGGCCTTCAGCGACTCGTTCTCCGCCTTCAGCCGGTCGATCTCGGCCTGCATCGCCGCGCTGTTGTCGGCCGCCTGCGAGGTCTTGCCGGACTTCGGCTGCCTCGGCTTGCTCGTGGTGTACCCGCGGGCCTTCAGCACCTCCGCCCGCTCTTCGCTGACGTCGTTCGGCGTCAGGGTCTCCGGGTGGTAGACCGTGACGTACTTCGTGGTGTCGCGCGCCATTTCGGCATCTCCGTTTCAGTGTGGATCGGGCGGCCCCGGTCGGCCGGAGACCGATCAGGACCGCCCTTGCTGGTCGGTCGCGGACTACGCGTCCAGGACCGCGAACGGGTAGCCGCCCGCGATGCCGATCTGGATCGGGTTGGCGACGGCGAACGCGACGCGCATCTTGCACCGCAGCGCGATCATGTCCTTTTCGGCGAGGTTGTACCCGCCGACCGTGGCCTGATCGAGGATCTTGAACGTCATGTCCTGACGGATGCCGATGATCGCCTTGGTCCGGTCACCCGCGATCAGGGTCGCACCGGAGGTCGACGGCGGGCCGCCGGACGGCGGGACCCAGGCACCGTTGGTGACGTACTCGACCGGCTCACCGTAGATCGTCGGCGCGCTGCCGTCGGTCCGGATGTTGTCCAGGTAGATCGGCTGACCCGTGGTGTCGCGCAGACCCCGCAGCGACGCACGCAGGGAGCGGGCCGCGTAGAACTGGTTGACGTCGAAGCCGTCGGCCTCGACCAGCGCCATGGTCTGGTTGATGTCCTCGGCGAGGTCACCGGTCGACGTGCCGGCGCTGACCCGGTTGCCCGCGGTGCGGGCCCCGTCCTCGATCGCCGCGTCCCAGGTCGTCGGCTTGTTGGTGCCGAACAGCACCGCACCGTCCAGCACGCGGCCGAATTCCTGGGCGATCAGGGGCCGGACTTCGGCCCAGATGTCGAACGCCGAGTCGTCGAACACGTTCTCGTGGATCGGAACGATGACGGCGATTTCCTCGACGTTCAGGAACTTGTCCGTCCACGCCGCACGGCTGGTCGGCTTGGTCGACGAGGCGTTCTCCGTGTCGTCGGACACGAAGCCGGCGGTCGGCAGCGCCGACAGGACCGGCATGCGGGCCTGCGTGGCGGACATCCGGATCGTGCGGAACGTGCTCAGGGCGACCGACGACTTCGGCGCTTCCTGAAGGATCTCGTTGATGTCCTGCCGGTTGAGCAACGACGTGGCGTCGGTGCGTGAGATGACTGCCATGACTGGCAACCTCCGTTGGGTAGTAGGTAGCTGCCGTCATGGCAGCAGCGTTAGCCGCCGTGACCGGCAGCTGCCCGGATCAGGTCGGAGATCGACGGGGTGTGAGACCCGCCGCCACCGCCTGCTCCGGCGTCGTTGGCACCGGCCCCCACTCGCTGAGCGGCGAGCGCCGGGTTCGCTTGCACCGCGGACTTGATCGCCGTGAGCACGGCGTCGTCGTTCGTGGCGTCGATCTTGGACAGGGAGTCCAGGAACGTACGGGAGTCGAGCAACGCGACGAGGTTGGCGTTCGCCTTGCCGGCGAGTCGCGCGACCGAGACCTGGGCCTGGGCCGACCTCAACTCGTTCTGGGCCGCGGTCGCCGCGGCCTGGAGCTGCTCGGGGGTCTGGGACTCGCCGAGACCGAAGGCCTTCTTCAGCGCGTCCAGCTGCTGGGTCTGGCCCTGCTGGATCTGGGCAACCTGCTGCTCCAGTTCGTGACGACGCTGACGTTCCTTGGCGAGGTCCGCCTTCAGCGCGTCGGGACCGCCGGCCCTGCCGGAGTCGTCGTTGCCCTGCTGCTGGCCCTGCTGACCGCCGGTCTGCTGACCCTGCTGCTGAGCGGCGAACGCCTGGCCGACCGCGGAATCCGGCGCGACGCCGGGCGGAAGCTGCTGCTGACCCTGGCCGCCACCCTGGGCGGCACCTTCGGCCGGAGCCTGGGAGTAGACCGGGCCCAGCTTGGTGTTGATCCCTCGTACGAACATTCCTGCACTCCCTCTCGGAGTAGTTGTGACCGCATCACGCGGTCTGGCCCATCCTGTTCTGGAAGGTCCGGAGCGGGCGCGCGTAGTACGCGTCACGCCAGCCGTCGTTGTGACGGAGTTGCGCGAGTTCGTCCCACGTCGCCCGTCCGGACTCCAGAGCACGGAGCCTAGTCGGCCCCATGATCTCCAGCTGCTGCCGTCGCGACAGCGTGGCGAATTCCTGCTGACCGTCGCGGATCAGCGACGGCGGTTCCGGGATGTCCAGTCCCAGATCCGCCCAGCTTTTCGTGAGCGGGGCCCGCGAGCACCGGCACTGCTGATGTCCGTCGGGGCCTCGTTCGGTGAGGGGATGTTTCGAGCCGTGCAACGACCAGCACGCGGGACACGTCCTGTCCCCCAGCGTCGCCAGCCACTGCCAGCCCTCCAGCACGTCGCCGTTACGGTTCTGCATGGTCCGGGCCGCGTCGCGGTGAGCGTCCAGCGCTTCCGTCCTCGCGACGTTCAGCGCACGGCTCAACCCACCGTTGAATGCTCCGTTGACCTGCTTCAGCATCTGCGACGCGATCGCACGGGGATTCTGCCCGCGGGCCGCGCCGATGATCAGTTGGTCCATCACGGCTTCGGTCGCCTCGGCCGTCAGCGGACGGAGCGACGACGTGATCTGTTGTGCGGTACGGCGGACGATACGGTCCAGCTGCCGGTTGGGAAGTGAGTCGCGGGACTCAACCAGCAGACGTGGAGCGCTTCCGCGGGGAAGAGCGGAAGCGATCAATCTGGACTGCATCCGTGCGGTCTCCGTCACGATGCCGGGAACTCCGCCGACCAGCGTCCCGCCGGACAGCGTTGTCAGTTCCTCGAGCATCCGCTGAGTGGTGTTCAGCGCGCGACGAACATTCTTCAGCCGGCGGACCGTACGGCGGGACGGCGTCGCGCCGTTCGCCGATTCGATCGCCAACTGGTTGGTGACGTCGATCCATTCCTTCTCGACGATCCGCCAGGACCGGACCCACGCCGCGGTCAGCTGCCGAATCCAGCCGGCCACCGAATCGTCGATGACCAACTGGAGTTCCTTGTGCAGCTGGATCGTCTCACGCGTCGCGGCCACAGGTCACCCGACCAAATCGGCCGGGTCCACGCCGGCTTCGAACGCCCGGGCTGCCAGGTCGCCGCCGTTGGGCACCTGGCCGCGGGACGCGGACGCCTCGCCCATGATCCTGACGATGTCCTCTTCGTCCTCACCGAGCTTGCGAAGGATCTCCCGCAACGGGTAGCCGATCGCCTTGCGGGTCTCGGCCTCGTCAAGCTCTTCGGTCTCGTCCTTCGGAGCAGGGTCGCGCCACAGCGGTTTGACGTCCGGGACGCCTAGCAGCTCCATCAGCTCCGACCACCACGGGCCGAAGTCGGTCTGCGTTTCCTTCGTCGCGTCCGTCAGCCGCGTCGACATGACCCGCAGCGCGACGCCGGTCGGTGGCTCGCCGGTCACCTGGCTGACGTAGAACGCCGGCAGACCGGTGACCCGGGCGACCTTGTTGGCGTACGCCTCGTGGACGGCGAGCAGCTTGGTCGCGTCCGGAGGGTCGAGCTGTCCGAACGGGCCGTCGCCGGGGAGCGTCAGGATCTTGTTCACCGTCGGGTCGGCCCGGATGACTTCCTCCGTGACCTCGCCGCTGTCCGGATCGATCTTCCGCTTCGCGCGGTAGTTCATCAGGTACCGGAGCGGCTGGGCGAAGTTCTCGCCGCCGACGATCAGGTCCGCGATGGACTTGTTCAGCGCATCCTGGAGCGGGACCACGTCCTCCAGCACGGAGACACCGTGACCGCCCATCTCTTCGGCGTCATGAGCCAGCCAGATCGCCGGCACGCGATCGCCCGGGAGACCCGGCGCGCTGATCTCCCAGCCGTCCTCGGTGTCGCTGAACGGCTCGAAGGCTGACTGCTTGTCCGGCCAGTTGGCCCGTAGATCCGGACGGAACGTCACGTCCGACGGCTGCCGGAGTTGGTTCTTCGTGACCCACCGTTCGACGCGGCCGGGGTAGTAGACGTTCACCCGGCCGTAACCCTGCTCGTTCAGCCAGATCTTCGCGAACCACTCGAGCCGATCAGGGTTGCCGGGGTCGGACTTCACGCTGACGTTGCGACTCAGATGCGGCCACGGACGCAGCGTGCCTGTGTTGTCCGGCCAGACCAGCACGTACCCGTCGCCGGTCCGGAACGACTCGCGGTGGGTCAGGTTGAACGTCTTGGTCAGCTTCAGCGACTCGACGAGATCGGTCGCCTGCTTCGACTGCTGAGCGCCGGCACCTTCCCAGCCGGTGATCTCCAGCTTCGAGCTGAAGCCCTTGACCACGGCCTTGCACAGGTTCTCCCGGCTGTTCTCCAGGACCCAACGGAAGTCTTTCAGGAATGCCTCGGTCGCGTACTGTCCGATGCGGTGCCGGCCGCGGTAGTAGTCGGTGTAAAGCTGGATGTTCGAGACCCGGGACTTCCAGTCGCGCACCGCGGCCACGACGTCTTCAACAGCCACGGTTTGACCTCCCTGGACGATGCGACTATAGTTTCATTTGCGGTGGCGGTAGCTCAGAGGTAGAGCACCGGTGCGCACCCCGACTTCGGTCGGTACGGGAGAGGTAGGTCGTCGGTTCGATCCCGACCCGCCACCGCGCCCACTATCCGTCGAGACCCAGCTCGGCCCGAATCTCGGCCATGATCTCCGCCTTCAGTGTCTCGCGGTCGACCGGCTCCGGTCCCTCGGCTTCCTGCGGCACGTGCCGACGCCAGCGCGGGTCGGTGACGTCGTGGCCTTCCGGCGGGTCCTCGCGGCCTTCCGCCCGGCGGATCAACTGGTCGCTGGACACCACGAGGTGCGCGTCCCGCTCGGCCCGCTGGTCGGCCGTCAAAGCGTCGTCGTGAGCCGCTCGAGCCCTTTCGGCCAGCCGTTCCGCGTGCCGTTCGTTCAGTTCGTCGGACCGGCGCTGCTCATCAGCAGCCCACTGCTCGTACGACGGGTTGCTCATCACAAGGCTCCGATACTGTCGCTGGACTTCATGTCGATCGGCTCGTTGACCGCCAGCATGACAGCGTCCGCGCGGTCCGGGGACGGCATGCCGCGTTTCTTCATCTCGTCCTTCGACTCGATCTGCACCTGACCGCGGCGAGTGTGGTGGAACTTGATACTGGACAGCTGCGACGCCAGGTCTTCGTCTTCGGGGTCGAGATCGATCTCGTCCCGTTCGAACATCACCCGCAGATTCCAGTACCACTCCGCCCGGGCGTTCAGGAACTTCGTCGGTGCTGACGATCCTCCGCCGGCCTGCATGTCGTTGACCGGATAGCCGTCTTCCTCGAGCATGTCGACGACACCGCCACCGACACCGACGCCGTCAACGTTGATGTCCGACGTCCGAAGTTCCTTCCACAGGTTCGCGACACGGCCCGCGGTCTCCGTCGTCTTCTGCTTGCCGACGTCCATCACCAGCCGCACCCGGCCGCCGTGGTTGTGGTAGGCGACCGTCCGGTCCGAGCCGAACCGCGCGACGTCGAGACCCATCTTCGACTCGTCGAACCGGCGCGGCGCGATCTCCCGGTTCTGCGCGCGGACGACCCACGACAGCGGAATCAGCGTGTCCTCGCTGGACTCCGGGAACTGGCCGAGCACCTTCGAGACGTAGAGCGGGGAGTCGGACCCCCATTTCTTCAGCCGGCCTTCCTGCCACGTCCGGGACGGAAGCAGGTCGACCAGCGATTCGGGGATCTCTTCCCCGGTGAAGTTCGGGGTGTCGAAGGTGCTGATCCCGATCACGTTCCAGCCGCTGTTGGGCTTGCACGCGTCATGGAAAGGTGACGTCGGATCGTCAGGGTTACCGATCGCGAGAATCCGGCAGTGCTCGTTGGTAGTGATGGACTCCGCCCCGGTGTACAGGTTCTCCGGCACGCCGCAGGCCTCGTCCAGGATCACCAGCACGTACCGGCGGTGAGTGCCCTGGAATCCGTCGTCGTCGTGGTCGGCCGGCTTGCGGCCCTCACCGATGAGGCTGTCGCCCAGGTACCACTGATCCGTCATCAGCACGCGGCCGGGCAGGTCGCCTTTGCGGTGCTGCTTGCGGATCTCTTCCCACAGGATTCCGTGGACCTGGCGATGCGTCGGCGCTGTGGTGACCACCATGGCTTCGCCGGCCGGATGTGTGTCGATCCACCATGCGGCCAGCATGCCGGCGATGAAGCTCTTGCCGGGCCCGTGGCTGGAGCGCACCGCCGTCCGCCGGTTGAACACGACCGACTGGACGATCTCGCGCTGCTTCGACCACAGAAACGCACCGAGCTTGTCACGCGCCCAGGCGTCGGGGTCGGTCAGGTACGACTTCCGCCGGGTCCGGGTCGACCAGAGATCAGCGGCGATCGCGAAGGCGTTGGCAGTCATGACGAGACCCCCGGTTGTGGGTCCGCTCCCGCAGGGAGGTCAGGGCCGTGAGACCGAGGGTCGTCATGGATCGAAGACAGCCCGCCTCGCCGATCCGGAGATCCAGACGGCTCCGCCCCCAATCCGTGGTTCACAGTAGCACGCTGCGGTGGGAGTGTGGTAACCGTCGCATCGGCGAGTCGGACAGCTGCCGGCAGCCACGCCATACGGAACGGCTGAGGACCGACGTCGACAGAGTTCAGCCGTCCCCGCTTGTACCACGTCCTGACCGTTTCGAGCGGCCGGCCGACCAGCCTCGCCGCCTGCTCGAGGCTGACCCACGCCTCCGCCGCCAGTAGCTCTGGCTTGTCCCCGCACCGCCGGCAGTAGACCGCGGCCCCGTCCTGTGTCCGGAACAACTGGCCACGGCACAGCTCATCGTCGTCGCCGACCGGCTTCGAGCACTTCCCGACCGGCCGTTCTTCGGTCTCTCCGACCGCGCGGCCGAGATCCCGGCACAGCGACCGCATCGCCCGCCAGAAGTCGCCGGCCCAGTCCTCTGTGACGATGCTCAGCAGATGATGACGGAAGCCGTCACAGATCGCCCGGACGTCCAGCAACCGCTGATCGGTCCAGTCCCACAGCCGGCGTAGCGTCTCGCCGCGGTCGAGCAGATCAACGACCTCGAGCCGAACCGGGGACGGTGACCCGGAGCCGGACGACATCCGGACCCGTGGCCCGTCGTGACGTACCGACCCAGGAAGCCGGACGGATCCCAACTCGAGGTACAGGTCCGGGATCTGCCGAAGCCAGGCACTCAAATCCTCGATACAGACGAGGCACAACGCGTCGTTCGTCTGTTGCTGACGGCAACCCTTGCAGTTCTGCACCCGACCTCCCCAGCTCCCCGTGCACCCCGAATGCCAGCACACCGTCGAACGCCTGCTTGATCCGATCCATCGCCCGCATCATGTCTTGCGCCGACAGTAACCCTGGCACGATCCATGCGCCGATCATCAGAGACCGTCCCGTTCCCAGTCGTACGGGTATTCCTCCGGCCGCACGCAGCTGCGGACCTGCTCGGCCGGGCCCATGAACAGGTACGGGCCTGGGGCAACGTGGTGTGTGCCGTCGGCCAGGTCGACGTCGAAGCCGAGCCACAGACGCCAGCGCGCCAGCCGCTCCCGCCAGGTCATCAGTTCTGCTCCGACTTCGGCAGCCAGAGACCGCCACCCTGGACCCGCGGCCGGTTGATGTGGATGGTCGGCTGCCGGCCCTTCCACTCGAGGCGGATCCCCGGGGCGTTGCGGAGATCGCCGCCGGCTGCTTCGAATCCACGGGCGAAACCCTCCCGGAACATCTGCTCGAGCGTGTTCTTCACGTCGACGTCGCTCATCATCGGCTCCCGATCAGGTGGTTGATCATCCGG
>Ga0157372_10001991_pt1 | contig 22192 bp, 12 predicted proteins | sample C55metaG_FD_115307 | JGI IMG/M metagenome (GOLD analysis project Ga0157372, IMG submission 115307) | Corn rhizosphere microbial communities from Kellogg Biological Station, Michigan, USA - C5-5 metaG | ecosystem: Host-associated > Plants > Roots > Rhizosphere > Soil | place: USA: Michigan... | reverse complement strand
TCAAACCTTATATCGGTAATCCGAATTTTGAATTCCGTCTAGCTCAAAGGGATCCGCTTGGTAATCCAACAAATGGTATCACCCGCCGCTGGACACAGCTTACTTATGGCGGTGACGACCAGGCAAAATACGAACAATGGGCTCCTGACCGTTATTTCAATATATGGTTGGAACATCATATTGGCCGTGGTGTTTCCGGTGGTACTGTATTAGCTTATGCTACTTTCCCGTCTTCTTCTGCATCTAATCCTTATGTAGACGGGGTTATTGCTGGTTACCAGTATACTAATGATGCGTCTCACACCATTCCGCACGAAACAGGACACTATTTCAGCCTTTACCATACATGGAACAGCAGTGGTGGTCAGGCCGGCGAAAAATGTGGTGATGACGAAGTTGATGATACTCCGCCAACAAAAGGACACTTCAGCACTTGCGAATTATATGATACTGCTTGTGCTACTGGCTACGTAAAAACATATACCTATGATAGTTTAGGTTATAAAGGAACAGCTACATGGGATTATCCTGACACTGCTAACACACAGAACATCATGGATTATTCAAGCTGTACCAATATGTTTACAAAGCAACAAGTGCTGCGTATGCGTACTGCAGCGAGAAGCTCTGTGGCTAACAGATCTAATCTTTGGTCAGATTCTAACTTGATCATTACAGGTGTTTATGCAACAGGTACATTTAAGCCTAACGACCTTCTGCCAGTTCCTGCTTTCTCTGTAGAGGCTCCAAATGCTACTTCTACAAGTGCACGCACCTATTATATGTGTGCTGATGGTTCATCTCAGTTTATCTTCAAAAACAGAAGCTGGAGAGATACGATCACTGCAGTTAACTGGGAATTCTCAAACGGCGCTACACCTGCTACTTCTACTGAAAAAACAAACAACGTAAAAGTAACATTCACGCAGCCAGGTTGGGTTAACATTAAACTGACCGCTACCGGTAACCACACAGGTGATTCTTCTGTTACTACTGCTGCCGTATATGCTGCTGATCCTAATTATCAGATCAACCCGATGAACGGTTACATGCAGGAGTTTAATACTAGTGTAAATAATGACGTTGATAAATATCCAACGTTCAACTACTATAACAATGCTTCTCACTGGGGTATCAACACCAGCACTGGTTATTATGATAAGACTTGTATGTACTACAGCAACTATGATAACCGCGCGGTTAACCAAATTGGTAGCCCTGAAAATGATAAAGATGACTTCTTTACGCCTGCTTTCGATCTGTCTGGTATGACTGGTGGCGATTGTAACCTGAGCTTTATGTATGCTGGTTGCTACCGTACAACAGATTCTAAATTCATGCGTGATACACTAGAACTGGCTTATTCTGTTGACTGTGGTACTACATGGAAAAAAATGGGTATCATGACTAAAGCAGATATCTCTACTATTGGTTCATATCAGTTACCTTATATGCCTCAATGGCAGGGTGAGTGGAAGCAATATGCTTTCTCTGTACCTTCAGATGCAAGGACTTCAAGGACTTTCTTCCGTTTCCGTTATAAAGCTGGTGTAGACTACAATGGACAGGGTACTGGTAATAACTTCTATCTTGACCGTCTGAATGTTAGTCCATTCCCTGCTGGTATCAACAGCCTGGTTAGCGATAGCAAAACAATTGCCGTTGCTCCGAACCCAACTAACAGCAATGCATTTGTAGTTATCAAATCAAATGGTAACAATGCTACTGCCCAGGTAAATGTTACTGACGTTACTGGTAAACTGGTTTACAGCACTCAGGCTAACCTGACTACACAAGTTAACCGTATCGAAATTCCTGCTTCTGCAATCGCAGTAAAAGGTCTTTACATGGTACAGGTAACTACTGGTAACAGCACTCAAACTGAAAAGCTCGTTGCTTACTAATCAGCAATAAGTAAAATAGATCGTTAGGCCCCGGTATTTTGCCGGGGCTTAATTTTTTAAGAATTTTATATCTTAATACTGGAGATTAGCTTTTATTTTTGTTACAAAGCATTATACATGTCTGAAGCCAAGATCGTATCAATAAAGAATGGAAATATTTACCAGGGAAAATCTCTGATACTCAGTAATGTAAATTTCGAAGTAGGAAAGAGTGAATTCGTATACCTGATCGGTAAAACGGGTAGCGGTAAATCCAGTCTTTTAAAAACCTTCTACGGCGATCTTTATTTGAAAGAAGGTGAAGGACATATAGCCGGGTTCAACCTTAAAGAGCTTTCATGGAAAACTGTACCACTGCTACGCAGGAACCTGGGTATAGTGTTCCAGGATTTCAGGCTGCTGACAGACAGAAACGTTCATGATAACCTGGAGTTTGTATTGAAGGCGACAGGCTGGACAGACAAAAACCTGATGAAAGAAAAGATCGAGAACGTGTTGAGCAAAGTAGGCTTAAGAGGAAAAGGGTTTAAGATGCCTTATGAAATGTCCGGTGGTGAGCAGCAACGCGTGGATATTGCACGCGCGCTTTTGAATAACCCCAAGCTGATACTGGCAGATGAACCTACAGGTAACCTTGATCCCGACACTACAGATGAGATAATGCAGTTGCTGTTTAATATCTGTAAGGATTATCATACAGCCTTTATTATGGCCACGCACGATTATTCAATCATTCAAAAATACCCGGCACGTGTAGTGCGCATAGAGCAGGGCGCCGTAAAGGAGATCAGTGTAGCAGGTATGTAAGCAGGCGCTGCGCGTTTATTGAATTGCTATAGTGATGCATTAGGGCTTGTTTGCGCGCTTCAATTTGCTGAGCCGAAAACGGAATGCTTTTATAGCTATTTATTTTCTGGATCATATCGCTGGCTGAGTTTGCTACAATGCAGCACTCTTCCAGGCCTGTTCCATGAAGCATTAGATCATTTACCAGCACATGCCTTCCCGCAAATAATACATAAAGCAGTTTGAGCTTCATTCCCGTGGATTGAAACGTAGGCAAAATGTGTATTTGTGCATTTTGTATTAGCTGCTGCATCTGCTCCTGCGAAGGGTCGGCAATCAATGTGCAATTAGATAAGGATCTTGCAAGTGATGTTATAGCATAAGCGGGTTTCCGGCCAGCTATCACAACAGGGACATTCACTTTAGGAAATACTTCTTTAAGAAGAAACAATACAGCCTCTTTATTTTCCGGATGTGACAGATTGCCCTGATAAAGTATATAATCTCCTGTACCTTCCAATATCTTTACCGTATCGAATTGCTGGAAAGGCGCAATGAACTCGCAAATAGCAGAAGGGTATTGCTGCTTAAAAAATGCAGTATCCGTTAATGATAAAGGGAAAAAGTATTGTGCATGCTGAAGGGCCCCTTCATAATATCTTAACAGCCTTGATTCCGTGCTGAAATAGAGTTGCCTGAAAGTATTGGTTTCTTTTTGAGATAGATGACGGTAATATTCATGTTCAATATTATGAACACGGATCGCTTTTTTTCGGTGGGCTAAGGAAGGATGGTTTAGATAGTAAGATGTATGTACGCCTTCAAACAATATAGGCGCATCAATATCTGTAAGCCGTTTTAGTAGCGCTTTGTCTTTCCGGGATGCAACGATATAAGGTAGTTTTATGGAAAGACTTTTGAAACCGGTTTTGCGCGGGTAATACCAGACCTCCTTGCATATACTTTTTAAAAGTTCGCTTTCTTTACGCCCGTAGGAAAAGCAATGCAGGTAAATTTCTGCGCCTTGTGCTGCAAGCGCTTTTATTTTATAAAAAACATCAATTGCACCGCCATAATCGGGCGGGTCTGGAATGTCAAATGAAACGATATGCAGTTTATTCTGCTGCAAGTGTGTCGTAGGTTTTTAATAATGTTTTGGTTTGCTCCTGCCAGTTGTAAACTTCACGTGCTTTTAAGCAATTTGCCTGCAACCTGTTATAATAAGCATCGTCATTCAGTAACTTATTAAGCGCTGCAGCAATATTCTCCGGTGTTGGATCTTCTATCAGATATGCTATCTCAAATTGTGCATTTATCTTTTCGTATTCCGGATATCTAATACAAAGTTGCGGTATGCCATAATGCATATAATCGAAAAACCTGTTAGCTAATGAAAGCCTGTTGCTGAGGCTTGTTTCTTCAAACAAGGTAATACCGATCCAGGCGTTTATGGTGTAGTCAGTTAGCTGGTCTGGTGGCACATAACCCCTGAAGCTGATCTTATGCTCCAGTCCGTATTGTTTTGTTAAGTTCAGTGCTTGTTGATAAAAGTTACCTTCGCCGCACACAATGAGCTTTGCATCAACATGCTGCATGGCAGGTATAAGCTGCTCAAAACACCGGCCAACGTTTACAGCACCCTGGTACAAGATGTAGCGCTCTTTCTTTTCTGGAATTGTAAGAGGTCTTAAAATAGTTGCATTCCTTACAATACCATAGTTTACTCCGTACCATTTATTTAACTCCTCTGCATAGCTTTCACCAATGGTGTAGCCGGCATGAAAATGAGGTACAGTATGGTTGCCTATCCACTTCCACATAGCATGCACCGGAGGGCGTGAGATCACTTCTTTTAACTCAGTAAACAATTCATGTGCATCGTATACACGCTTTTTGCCACGCAGTTTTGAAGCATAATATACAGGTAGTATTGTATCCAGGTCTATCGCGCAAAAGATATCTGCCTTTTTAAATAGCAGGTAGAAAAAGAGTTTTATCCAGTAGTCAGCATACATGATCTTGCCTTTCTCAGCAATGATGGGTATACGGAATTGTTTGAATGGTTTTGGAGTTAGTGGCTTGCTCGTTTTTCTTTTAAAACCAACTAATGTCACATCATATCCCGCCTCTGCAAGTGTGCTGCAAATGCGGATCATGCGCTGGTCATAATTCAGGTCATTAGTAACAGTACAGATTATTCTCTTATTTCTTCTCATTGTAACTACGCGAAAAATACACCTTTTCGCCGTTAATAACGCAATAAGGTGGTTCAAAGCCTGGCATTAATGTAGCCCGGATATGGCGTTCTATTTTTTCTCTATCCCAGTCGAGGGATATATTCTTCAAGTCTGCTATTTCATTTCTGAAATGAAGTGATGTTCCAAGCTTCTTTTCATAATGATGCTGTGGCAGCTCGTCATAGTTTTCGTTGACAATGTCGCCAAGAGTATCTTTAAACAAGCTAAGAGAGGCATCAAAGGTGAGTTGGTAAAGTTCATCGACCCAGCAATTGTCTGGTATTGCAAATCGTTTTTGAAATAAGATATCTCCATGGTCGATGCGTGTATCTATGGCGTGGATGGTTGTCCCAAAGTCTTTTTTACCATCTATTATGGCATAGGAAAATTGGTTACTTCCACGATATTCAGGCAAGGGCGCCATATGGAGGTTTACTGCTATCTGGCTTGCTTTGTCAATGTGCCTTTGTTTCAGTATTTGATGATATTGTACCGAATAAAGGATATCACATTCAGGCAGTGCATCCTGGTTTGATAATACCGGAATATTGTTTGAATCGGCCAATTTTGCAAGGTCGTGGCCGCTGCCAAATTCCTTTCTTGGCTGGGTTAAAAGCCCTGTAACCTCTATATTTAAGGCTTGCCGCTGGCTGAGCAGGTAGGCAAAACATTCATAACCAATTGGTTTTGAGCCAAGAAAAATTATTTTCTTAAACATATTGTTATTAAACAGAAACGTTCAAAGTTGCATATTATTTTTGTAACAACATATTACTATGATTAAGAGGCGTATTCTTATCATTAACAATAGGGTTTCCTATCCGCTTAATGATGGAGGCAATCTTGCAGTTCATGCAATGATTGAAGGGTATAAGAAGGCTGGCTGGGAGGTTGCTGTATTGGCTATGAATACCACACGCCATCATGTAGCAGAATCGGTTCTGAAAAATTTGTATACAGACATTCATAGTTTTGAAACAGTGGATGTAGATAATAGCATAAGGCCTTTGCCTATGCTTAAAAATTTCCTCTTAACCTCGGAGCCACATCATGTTAAACGTTTTCAAAGCGCTTCATTTGCCCAAAAGCTGGAGAAAGCATTGCGTGACTTTGATCCGCATGTAGTGCAGGTCGAAAGCATCTATCTTACGGGTTATGTTAATCTGATACGCGAGGTCTGCAATGCTAAAGTAGTGCTCCGCCTGCATAACATTGAGAACCATATCTGGCAGAGATTTGCTCTAGAGAAGAAAAATTTGCAGCAGTTTTATTTTAATAACCTGGCAAAAAGGGTTCGTCATTTCGAACACAGTGCCTGGGACAAATATGATCTGCTATTGCCGATCACTGCTAAAGATGCCAATGTAGTTAAGCGGCATGTAGACCAGGATAAGATATACGTGGTGCCATATGGTATTGATACCTCTAAAATACACAGCTGTGCGGACGAAAAATGGGAAGGCTATCATATTGGCGCGATGGACTGGGTGCCTAATTCTGAAGCTATTAAATGGTTTTTGAACAAGGTATGGCCCTATGTTCATAATCTTGCTCCCGACTTTAAATTTTACTTTGCAGGTCGTAATATGCCTTCTTCTTTCAGGCATTTACATATTCCCAATGTTATTTGTGCAGGTGAAGTGCCCGATGCCAATGCTTTTATTGCTGATAAAAAGATTCTTATACTGCCGTTACGTTCAGGTGGTGGTATACGTATAAAAGCATTGGAGGCTATGGCTGCAGGAAAGATTGTGATCAGTACGGACCAGGGAATGCAGGGAATAGACGCAGTAGCTGGCGAGCATTACATTGCGGCCAATGAACCAAAGGAGTTTGCGAAGGCCATCAATTGGTGTCGTATTTACCGTAAAGAATCGCAGGAGATCGCTGAAAATGGCGCTGGGTTAGTGAGGTCTAAATATGATATTAATCTGATTATGGAGGGGCTGGTTAGTAAAATGAATGAGCTTTTACAGGCTTGATCTTATTCTTTATACCTAATTTTTACCGCCTTATCCGTTCAATTGGAATTATTGATAAGGTTATATCTCGTTTACAGCCAATAGAATAGTAACTTTGCACCAGAATATTTAAGAGGATCAAAATATGCTTGATACGATAGAATCTGCGCTGGAGGACCTGAAAAACGGCAAACTACTGATAGTAGTAGATGATGAGGACCGTGAGAATGAAGGAGATTTCGTTACCGCTGCCCGCAATGTAACACCCGAGATCATCAATTTTATGTCTAAGCATGGCCGCGGGCTTATCTGCGCGCCTATTACTGAGCAGCGTTGCGATGAACTGAAACTCAACCTCATGGTGGAAAACAATACAGTGCTTCACCAGACGCCATTCACTGTATCTGTAGATCTGATAGGTCACGGTTGCACAACCGGCATTTCGGCCCACGACCGTGCAAAAACGGTACAGGCGCTTATTGATCCTACAACAAAACCTGAAGAACTGGGCCGCCCGGGCCATATATTCCCCTTACGTGCAAGAAGTGAGGGTGTACTTCGCCGTTCAGGCCATACTGAGGCGACGGTAGACCTTGCCCGCCTCGCTGGCTTTGAACCTGCCGGTGTACTGGTAGAGATCATGAATGATGATGGTACCATGGCACGTATGCCGCAACTATTAGAGATCGCTAAAAAATTTGACCTTAAGATCATTTCAATAAAAGACCTGATAGCATACAGGCTGCGTACAGAAAGCCTTATTGAGGAAGAGGTAAGGGTACATATGCCTACCAAATATGGCGACTTTGAGCTTATAGCTTTTAAACAAACCAATACTGGCGAGAATCACCTGGCTTTGAAAAAAGGTGATTGGGAAAAAGATGAGCCTGTGCTGGTACGTGTGCATAGTTCATGCTTCACAGGAGATATACTTCATTCACTCCGTTGTGATTGTGGTGAACAACTGCAAAAATCAATGGAAATGGTAGAAGCGGAAGGCAAAGGGCTTATTCTGTATATGAACCAGGAAGGCCGTGGTATTGGACTTTTAAATAAGTTGAAAGCATATAAACTTCAGGAAGAAGGTAAAGATACCGTTGAGGCGAACCTGGCGCTTGGATTTAAAATGGACCAGCGCGACTATGGCATTGGCGCCCAGATACTGCGCTATCTGAATGTGACCAAATTAAGGTTAATGACCAACAATCCTCGTAAGCGTGCAGGCCTTTTGGGTTATGGGCTTGAGATCATAGAAAACGTTCCTATAGAGATAGAGCCAAATTTGCATAATGAGTTTTATCTGCAAACAAAACGCGATAAACTGGGACACGAAATATTAAAGTAATATTTTAGCCCAAAGTATTTTTTGTTTTGAAGCTGCTTTTCTTTGCAAACCGTATTCCATATCCGCCTTATCGTGGAGATAAGCTGAAGATATATAACCTTGCAAAGCAACTAAAAGATAAGCATGAGTTGCACTTGCTCACCTTTGTTCAAACCAAAGAAGAGCATGCTTACCGCGCAGAGCTTGAAAAAGTTTTCAAAAAGGTACATTTAGTTTATTTGCCCAAGTGGCACTCGGCTTTAAACTGCCTTACGGCATTGTGGGATAGACGTCCCTTACAGTTGCTGTATTTCCAATCAAAAACAATGGCCCGCTCCTTGAATAAAGTGCTGGAAGAAGATCGGTTTGATGCTGTGCATGTACAGCACCTGCGCTTATCGCCTTATCTTGCTCAGCGCAATGATATCCCTAGGATCTTAGATATGCCGGATGCTTTCTCGCTTTACTGGGACCGACGCAAAAAAGCACAGAAGAACCCACTGCTGAAAGCCTTTGAAACAATAGAGCAAAAGCGGGTGTTTAAGGCTGAGAAGATCATGGCTAAATACGATCTTTCCCTTGTATGCTCTGCTGAAGACCTGGAATATTTAAAAGAAAAGCATCAAATTGACAACCTCAGATTATTACCTAATGGTGTAGATCTGGAAACATTCTCGGTATCCGGTCATGACTATACGCACAATCATACATTGCTGTTTACAGGTAATATGGATTATGCGCCTAATGTAGATGCTGTGTGTTACTTCACTGAACAAATTCTACCTGGTATAAAGAGAGAATTTCCTGCCGTTAAATTTATTATAGCCGGACAGCGCCCGGTGAAGAAAGTGCTGGCGCTGGCAAGCGACTCTGTTATAATAACAGGTTTTGTAAAAGACCTTGCTGCAGTATATAACGAGGCAAGTGTGGTAGTAGCGCCATTGAGGTATGGTGCAGGTACTCAAAATAAAGTACTGGAAGGCATGGCCATGGGCGTACCGGTTGTTTGTTCTAATATTGGTTTCAAAGGTTTGGGTGTTAACAGCGGAGAAGGCGCTATCATGCAAACAGAGCCTGGAGTATTTGCAAACAGTGTTATTGAATTACTTAGAAGTGAAGCATTAAGAAAGCAGGTAGGAGAAAAGGGCAGGAGTATTATTGTCGCCAAATTTGGTTGGCCCGCTATTGCCGCAAAGCTTTCAGGATATTTCCAGGATATTACACAGCATTAATCATTTCCCCCTTGCCCTTCTTTAGATGAATCAGGCAAGATCATTTTATTTATAGTTGCCCTTTTGCCATACTTAACGCCATGCCAAAACTCATCAAAAGAGTCAAATGATTTACGCCAGGATATACCTGCGCCTGCACGTGTTATATTACCCGCAAGCACATCATAGTTGCTTGTCCTGAAAATATTCAGCCGCACATTGCCGCCTTCTTTCAACTGGTACTCAGCCCTAAAATCACCGGTAAGATAGCCGGTATTATTTGACGTGGCTGCAGCAGGGCGACCCCAGTCATATGCACTACCTACCTGCACAGAGAGGCGGTCGTTAAAATAACTTTTACGTATACCTAAAGTTACTTCGTTCCTGTTGCCACTGCTGTTTTGTACCTCATCGGTATAACTATACTGTTTGTAGCGCAGATCAACAGCAAGGTTTTTATCACCTGTTATTTTGTTGACAATATTCGTGATTTGTGAAGATGCTGTACCGGATATGAGTTCACTAACGTTGCTTATAGCGCCGGTTGCTGTAGAGCTGCCACCAAATCCACTGCCAAAGTCACCGGCATCAGCAGACACGAAACTATTGATGAGCAGTAAGGATGCAACTTCATTCAATAACTGATCGGGGTATTGGTTAACACTTTCCACACGCAGGTATGCTATGGTGCCAATACCATGTTTATCTGGTACATCCAGCTTAAAGGTTAGTTTAGGGTCATCTAATGAACCTTGCATATTCAGCAATACATTCACGCTTTGTACTGTTTTAGCTACCTGGTTTTCGCGGTCGCCTGCAGTGTAGTGCGCAAGCGCGGCTTTGTCAGATGTTGTTAGCATATCATACAGGCGTGCGCGTGTAGTATAGGCACCATCTACGTTCATTACTGTTTGCGCTATAGGGCCATTAAAAGTAATGCGGCTTCCTGCGTACAATGCAAAATTCCTTCTGAAAGCTAACTGCTTTAGCGTAAACTGGTAATTACCTTCAGACATGTCATATACACCGTACATGCGTATATCATTGCCCAGCGGAATATCCATATTCAGGTTTCCTGTTCCCTTGGCATTGATGGCATCACCGGTGGCAGGGTCCAATACCAGTGTTATTTCTGCAAGTTCATTTAGCCTGGCATCTATATTGATATCAAGTTTGTTTTTAGTTTTTCTTTTTACAGTTTGCGTAGTTCCGTACGTTTTAAAACTTACATAGTTATAGCTGCTTATGCCAGCAGATGTGGTGCCGATAGGCAGATAAAGATGTGACTTATCAGCAGGAGTAGCTTGTGTTATACGCATACTTATATCATCAAGCGGCCCACGTACGGATAAGTTTTGAAAGCCGGCAATGAGCGTGCCATAGAAAGTTGAGTTCTCATAATCGTGCAGGTTCAGTACTTCCAGCTTAGGCGAGGTCGCGTTCAGATTCAGCCGCATATTTTTGAAGCGGTCGTGAGTGATGTTGCCGGTTACAGTTCCCGTGTTTTTGTATTTGTCGTATAATACTATTTTCCCAAAATTGATCTCGCTATTGGTCACAAGGATTTGCGCCTTCGGTATTGTGTAATCGGTACCCAGGAAATCTATATGTACGGCTCCATTATCCAGGTTCACACTTCCATCAATATCAGGCACAGCGGCAGTGCCCTTTACGTTTACAGTGCCATTTAAAGAACCATCCAGTTTACTTACGTATCCAACCAGCAGCGGATTTAGCCAGGAAATTGGTGCATTGTTGAATTGGATGCTACCATCGAGGCTTTGCCTGCTGGTACTGTCAAACAATACCAGGTGCCCCGAAGCGGTAAGTGAAAAATTGCCTTTGTAAAGCCCGCTTTGTCCATCAAGGGTTACAATGTTCTTCTGTATATTATAATTACCAACAAGGTTAACGGTACCTAATGTATCGCCTGCTAGTTTTACATCTGTTGCATGTACGGCAACATTTACATAAGTATTTCTAAAGAGGCTGTCCAATGTTATTTTCCCGTTTATGCGTCCTTCGGGCTGATAATCCGCGAGCCAGCTTACGCTGTTTAAAAGGTTCAGGTCAAGGTCTTTGGTGTTGATAGCAAGTGACTGAACTCCGCCCACCTGGTTAGTATGTACGCTTATTTGCTGTATACCCGACTGGATGAAAAGATTCTGTATGTCCAGGTATTTATCAGCTAAAACAATACTATTGCCTGCAGGTATTTCCCATTTTTCATGATTAAAGTAAAAGTCAGATGGCAGGAGTGTAAGGAATAAAGAATCACCTCGTGCTATCGCCCGTCCGTTCAGGGTTGCAGTGCCAAATGCAGTGGCGGTATTGGTTGCTATATTGAATAATAAAGAATCGTTTCCAAGTGTAGTGGTAATGCTGGCAGAACCTGTATAGGTGCTGTCGCCCAAAATTATCTTCTCTGCTTCAGCGCTAAGGCCAAGTACGTTAAAGTCGCCATCTCCATTAATATTTACATTGCCAAGGTGCACATTGTAAATACTGCCGTAAGGGATCTTTGCATTCAACGTAAGCCGTTGATGCGGCATATCTAAAGAGCCTTTTACCGAAGTGTTATAAAACCCGCTGATCCCCGGTGCCAATACTCCTAACAGGCTGTCGATATTATGTGTAGTGACCTCAAAATTCAGTGTCTGGTCTGGCGCATATTTGGTAGGCGCTTTTATATAATTGGGCAGGTAGCCTGAAACATAATACTGGAATGAATAAGGCAGCCTGGTAAGCAGAAAATTACCTTGTATGCTTGCCGTGAAAATATTGCTCTCAATAGTTATCAGTTTACCATTGTTATCTCTGGTCGAATTAAGATATACGGAATCAAGGTCAAGACGGTGGCCATTCCTTACAAGATTAATATTAAAAAGCTTTGCATAGCCAAGGAAATTGTCAATATTATTTCCTTGCCAGTCCATGTCAAAGTCAGCAGATGCAGTTACGGAATCTTTAGTAAGCTTAAGGGCTGTCAGGTCGCTCTTTAATAAGTTGGCCTTAGCATTAATACGTATGTCTTTTCCGCTGAAATCCATATCACCATAGAATGCAAGCGCCAGGTTGGGATCATCCACCAGCAGATTTCCATTGAATTTGTTTTTCGCAAGTGTTCCTTCTGCGGTTACATTATGATATGCATAACCACGGTAGGTAAGGTGGTCAATGGTTGAGTTTAATTTTACAGTTGCTATGGCCGGGTCAAAAGCATTACCACTAATTGTAGCTTTAAATGTCACATCGCCTAAGTCTGACTGGCGGAAGAGGGCGCCAACATTGAAATTAGTTGTAGATATAGTGCCGGAATAAATGGCATTCCGCTGTTTCATTTCCAGCATTTTAAGGCGGCTGTTAGCCTGTATTGTGCCAAGGTTGGATACCAGCGTGCCGTTTGCTGCAAAATTCTCAATATATCCTGTGAAGTCACCTTTAAAATAAGCATGGGTAATATTTTCAAACGCAATGTTCGGATCATGCCTTAGTTCGGGTGCATAGCGCAGTATTCCTGCGCCGCTTGTATATATTTCGCCATTCCTGAAATCAATGAACGTGGTATATATATCAGGCAGGCCTATCATTCGTATGTCGCCGCGTACAATGCTGCTGCCATCCATAACGGATAACTTAGTCCCTACAAGACTGTCCACCGTGCCAATAACATGACCACTCGCTTTGATGATGGTGGGGTATTTGCGCAATACAGGCGCAAAATAGGCTACATCGCGGGAGTCAATGCTTGAATTGTCAAGCTTGCCCTCCATTACCACCTTGTCAATATATTCTTTAAAGTCAGGGAAGCGTGTATAGCGCATTGCATAGTAATGCTTCAGTACACTATTATTTGTTTCGAGGTACAGGTTATCACATATGGAAGCATTGGGTGATACTGTTACATCGCTACGCATCTTTTTGATCATTACACCGCAGCGTTCCTTAGCTGCCAGGTTCAGTATTTTGCTTTTTAGCGTATCGCCAACAATACTGATGTTGCGCGCTTCAAGCATGATATTCCTGACACCTATATGAGATGGGTCAAACTCATCAGGTGTGGGTTTGCCAGGGTCTGAGTCCAGGCTATATAAGCAATCATATAATGATAAGCTTTTAGCTTTTACCAGCCATTTGCCATCGTTGAATGGCGTTGTATCAATAGGCAGTATTATCTTAGGTTTAGGCGGACGACCTCCAATATAATCACGCATTATTACCGCGGTCTTATTTATATCAACGGCATCAATATCTATTATGTGCTTTCGAAGGTCAATATTGTTGGCATCAAGGGTAAGGCTGCCAACGTCAAAATCCATATCGCTACCTATCCATGCATCGTCCATATGGAAACGTACATTTTGCAGGTCTATCTTCTTCAGGTCAAGTTCAAACTGTGCAGTGTCTTTCTGTTTTTTAGATGGCCCTGTATCAAAAGCATCTGCAATGAACTGGTAATTCCAGTCTTTAGTTGCTGCATTCCGGTAAAGATGTGCATAAGCGTTGTGAAGACCTATATAATGCAGCACCGGTTTTTCCTTCTGTAAAAAGAACCAGTCTGTAATGCGTAGTTGTGCTTCCCCCGCATATAAAAGCGTATCGTGCGATCTGTCCTCGATATATAGGCCTTGCAGCAATACATGGTTCAGGAAATCGATCCGGACATGTTTTACCGACACTTTTGTTTTTAGTTTAGTGGCCAGGCTTTCCACTGCCTTGCGGGCAATAAAGTTTTGTACTGACGTCAGGTTGACCAGTATCACAAGAAGCATCACTACGCTGACAACAATCAGTAAGGTGTTGCGGAGTATTTTTAATAATCGGTTCAGCAGGATATGTTTATCGCCTTTACAAAAATAACGCGCCTGCCCCATATCTTATTGAAGATTTTGTTAATCGTTTTTTGATATACTTGATTTTGGCATGTTTATTATTCTATCTAAAACATCTATTTTCGGGTAGGTTTTACAAGCAGCCACCTTCAAGTATGAAAAGATCTTTAACAACGGCAACAGCGGTGTTGCTTAGCCTTGCCGCATTTGCCCAAAACAAAAAAACTACAGGTGTAATGGCCGTATCTTCCGGCGCTTCCCTGAATGCAGGCAGTAATACCCCCTCCGCATTCAAAGGCACATATCCAAAAACAAAAACGACAAAACAGTCCGATACTTATTTCGATGTTTCCGTTCCCGATCCTTACAGGTGGCTGGAGAACGACACATCGGCGGAAACAAAAGATTGGGTAAAACGCCAGAATGAGGTAACTAATGAGTACCTCTCCCATATCCCATACCGCGATGCGATCAGGAAAAGGCTGACGGAACTATGGAATTATGAAAAATATACTGCGCCTTTTAAGGAGGGCGAGTACACTTACTTCTATAAAAATGATGGCCTGCAAAACCAATATGTTTTATACAGGCAATTAGAAGGCAGGGAGCCGGAAGTGTTCCTTGATCCTAATACATTGTCAAAAGATGGTACCACATCATTAGCGGGTATAGATTTTACAAAAGATGGCTCATTGTGCGCTTTCCAGATATCTGAGGGCGGCTCAGACTGGCGTAAAGTAATAGTGCTGGATACAAAAACAAAGAAACAGATCGGTGATACCTTACTAAATGTAAAGTTTAGCGGGCTTTCATGGAGAGGTAACGAAGGGTTCTATTACAGCAGTTATGATAAACCAAAGGAAGGCAGCCAGCTTTCCGGCAAAACAGAAAGGCACAAGCTTTATTTCCACCAGTTAGGCAAGCCGCAGGCTGAGGATGAATTTGTGTTTGGTGGTGATGCTACACCACGCCGGTACATAGGCGGCGGTGTAACGGAGGATCAAAAGTACCTGGTGATATCCGCGGCTAATGCTACTTATGGTAATGAACTTTATATACAGGACCTCACAAAAAAGAATGCACCTATACAGCCCATCGTTACAGGGTTTGCCAATGAGCAGGATGTAGTGTATTCTGATAATGGTAAGTTATTTATATCAACCAACCTGGGGGCGCCACGCAGAAAGCTGGTAATAGTGGACGCCGCTGATCCCAAGCCGGAGAACTGGAAAGACCTTATACCTGAAGGGCAATTTCCGCTGACAGTAACTACCTGTGGTGGTAAGATATTTGCACAATACCTGAAAGATGCAGCATCTGAAGTACAGGAATATAACCTGGATGGCAAAATGGAGCGCACGATTGAGCTGCCGGGAATAGGCACTGCAAGCGGCTTTTCAGGAAAGATGGAGGATAAGGATTTTTATTATGTTTTCACCTCTTATGTATATCCGCCGACTATATTCAAGGGCGAAGTTAAGACCGGCAAAACAACCGTTTACAAGAAATCAAACGTACAGTTTGATCCGGAGCAGTACGAAAGCAAGCGAGTGACGTATACATCTAAGGACGGAACTATGATACCAATGATCATAACCTATAAAAAGGGTATGACATTGAATGGCAAGAACCCTACCATGCTATATGGCTATGGTGGCTTTAACATCAGCCTTACGCCATCCTTTAGCATCAGCAACCTGGTGTTTATGGAAAATGGCGGTGTATATGCAGTAGCCAATATACGCGGTGGCGGAGAATATGGCGATGACTGGCATAATATGGGTATCAAGATGCATAAGCAAAATGTTTTTGATGATTTCATTGCTGCAGCCAACTACCTGGTAGATAAACAATACACTTCTAACGCATACCTGGCTATATCAGGCGGATCGAACGGTGGTTTGCTGATAGGCGCTTGTATGACGCAGCGTCCTAATATTTTCCGCGTTTGCTTCCCTGCTGTGGGTGTGCTGGATATGCTCCGCTATCATAAATTCACCGCAGGTGCAGGCTGGGCTTATGATTATGGTACTGCTGATGACAGCAAGGATATGTTTGAATACCTGCTGCATTATTCGCCCGTGCATAATGTAAAGAAGGGTTATTGCTACCCCGCAACTATGGTGCTGACAGGCGACCATGACGACAGGGTAGTGCCGGCGCATTCCTTCAAGTTTGCAGCTACCTTGCAGGCCGACCAGGGCTGTGATAACCCCATACTGATACGCATAGAAACCAAAGCGGGACATGGCGCCGGAAAGCCTACCGCAATGGTAATAGATGAGCAGGCCGATAAATGGACATTTATGCTGTACAATATGGGCTTAGCTTATCATCCGGTTCAGTAATGGATATGCTGATTAGCTGATGTGATAATTAGCTGATCTAATGATAATAATTTGGCAGCCTTATAGGCTGCCATTTTTTATGTACAGCTTTGAAGGTTGTTTCCCTGCATAAAATGCCTGGAGTTAGCTTTGGTTTACCAGACAAGTCTTTTGGGTGAATTTGGTAGATGGGGTCTGGCGCAAATCGAGTCCGGTACAAAAAGTAAAGCCCCGCAATGCGGGGCTTTACTTTTTGTATTAACCGATATAAAACTATTGTTTAGATATTTTGGTAACGGCTGTGTTTTCTTTGTCGGTATATTTTACAAAGTACAAGCCAGGCGCCCAGCCGGATGTCTGAATAGTAACACGGCCATCTTCCATAGCGGCAGTTTTTACTAACTTACCTGTCATATCCGTGATCTCAACCTGCGCGCTGCCATTATACATACCACCCAGCTCTATCGTTACTTCATTCTTAACCGGGTTAGGGAATGCATAAAGCGATACCTTACTGGCAGCCACCGTACCTACGCCTGTAGTGTTCTGCGTACCAAATGATACGGTTTGCCAATCAGATAAAGGTGTTGGGCTGCAGAGCGAACGCACGTGGAAGTAATAGGTTTTTGAAGAGGCGAGGCCGGGTAATATAGCGCTGGTAAATGTAGTTTTGTTACCACCACCTATTGGGTCAGCTGGAGAAAGGTCTACTACATATTCATAGCCTATAGCCGTATATACCGGGCTCCACGTAGCCACTGCTGAAGTAGAGGTGATATTACTAATGCTAACCGGATCAGGTTTTTCACAGCAAGGCAGGGTAGTAAATGAATCTATTGCCCATACTGCTGAAGTATCCCATGTCCAGAACAATGGTTTTTGGAACGTATCGCATATTGAACGTACACACACATAGTATTTTGTATTAGACAGCAGGTGTCCATTTACCGTACCTGGCAAGTGTGTGCTGGTGTTTGTAGGGCCAAACTGGTGCCACCATTTGCAATAACATGGCGGGCCACCAGGACAAAAAGCCGAGCCTGAGCAATCCGGTGCGTTGGGGGTGCTCCATGGTGCTAATGTAGTATCTACCCATACATCATAGAAAGTGGCATTGCCACGTGTAGACCAGGCAATATCCGCAGAATTACATGTTACATTAGCTATAGAAAGTACTGCAGGTTGAAAACAAGGATTGATGATTTGTACATCATAATCTTCTGATTCGCCAGCTTTTACACGTCAAAGTGGGCCTGTTCCGGGTTGTGCAGGACTACTGCCTGTAGAACCAATAGCAACACGCATCCTTGTTTTTCCATTTTGTGCCCAAGACGGGATGGGAATTGATACAGTCCAGGTACTACCTAAAAGGAAATAATTTGCGGAAACAGGGGTCACAGTGACTCTATCTGTTGCAGGGTCGAAATAACCTTTATGTTGCCAATCGATCCAAACAAAACCTGTTGTATTACCTGAACCGTTATTAGTTGTAATTGTTAAAGATACTGTGGATCCAGCATTTGCTGTAAGTACTTGACCGGGATAATATGTATAATCTGAATCAGGTAGGCTACTTACACATCCGCTACTGTTATTGATGTTGGTTATCCCTCCTGTTGTAACAACTTTGGATATGTAAAATGGGGCAGTTCCACCAGCCGGTGTTGTACAAGAATTAAAGCCGTAAAAAGGTCTGGGAAAAGAATAAGGAGCATAGATACCCAATGCGGCCACCTGCGCATTAACAGTAATATTTGCGGCCATCAAGAATAGGGATAAGGCCATTGCGGTTTTAAACCAGGTGTAAAATTTTATTGACATAGACTGAGTGTTTCCAAAATTTTAATAAACAGAATGGTAGCAATGTTAATAAATCTTTAGCAGATATACAATGCCTCACTACCTCTTTATAAAGTTAGCGAAAACTTTATATTAAAAATTCAAAATTAAATGGATAAACCTTGTGAAAATTGGATAAATAAGGTGATATCCCTGGTTTTAATTATTGGTTAATAAAAAAGGGTACAGCCTTACGATTGTTTTTCGCATGGCTGCACCTTAAATGTTCATTTTTGTTACGGTTTCAGCATTTTTTTCGATGCTGTTTTGTAACAACTATTCTTTCACAAAGGCAGTGGTACCTATGGTTTTATCTGCCTGCTGCAGTTGGACATAGTATTGACCTGCTGCCAGGCTTGCGATATTAATATGCGCTGCTCGTTTACCATCACTAATGTTTTGTGAAGCCATCAACTGGCCCAGGCTGTTCATAATGCGGCAGGTATAGGCTCCGTCTCCCCGCAATGAGATATTCAGCTCATTTTGCGCCGGGTTTGGATAAACGCTAAAACTATTAGTAGTTGTAACATTTGTAACAGTGGTGTGTTTGTTTTCATAGTTAGTCCAGGAAGTGCATGATGGGTTGTTGAATTTAGCAGTAAAAATATAACCATTAGCAACATCAACGCCTCCCACTATTATGTCACCAGTGGAGTTATCTTTATGCAAGGCAATAATACCATCATAAGGAGCTGTGCCAGAAGAATACCATGTGTCGAAAGTATAAGCATTTGAACCGTGATATACATCCCATTTGCTAGGATTAGAGCGATCTATATAGGAAAGTTGGCTATAAACAGTAGACCAACCAGCATCGGTTGCAAGAATTATGTAGCCGCCGCAAGGATCAATCATAAATTCTACCGGGATATCAGCATCTGTTGAAATACCTCCATTTGTTGACTTTCCTGTACTTAATAAAGAACCTAGTCCAGAGCTATATACATCCCAGGAGTAGCCATCATTACCACCAAAACCTATTACCGCCAAATTGCCAGTACTTAAATCCACATCAAGATTATCATATTGATATCCGTAGGGGTCGGTATGAAAGGCTGCAGTAGTATTGTAATTTAAGCTTAAGTCTAGATTAGCTACAAAACCACCATATGCAGACGAACCAATTTTACCACCACCACACACATATAAATTGCCGCTTCCTGTGTTGTCTATTTTTAATTTTAAATGGACATAGTCTATTGTGTAAGGCAACATTTGTCCAGAAATTGAATAGAAAGCGTTTAAGAGAGAGCCAGTATTGTCATATTTGAAAATGTCATATTGTCCACCACCAAAATCATCATAAGCAAGTACATAAACATTATTATTGGCATCAATTGCTATGTCCTTCGCTCGTCCTTGACTGCCCGCTATTGGCAAATTTATTCCACTTGAAATTGTTGGTGTGGTACCTGCAATATTATAAGTTAACAGATAAGGAACGGGTGTTGTTGTGGCATTCGAACTACCTGTGATATATAATAAATGATTTATTTCATCAACAGTCATTTTAGCAACCCCATCATTTGGCGTGCTTGTACTAGATGTAATATAATTTTGTACATCTAATTCCTGATAATCTAACTCAGTTCCTAGAGTAGCATCTTTTTCAATTAAAAAGATTTTTCCATTAGATCCATTAGTTCCTACAGCAAAATGATGACCGCTACCCCCATCACCATTTACGTCCCAAATTATTGAATTTGAAGCTGAATGACCAGAAAATCCCGCCGTATAAGTACTGGGGTACTTATACGAAGTATTCAATGTAAACGGTTGCGCATCCGCCATTTCTGCGCCGGTGAGGGTTAAGGCAAGCAAGGCTGTCTTGAGCATTTGTTGTTTCATATATTATTGTTTTTATGAGTGAAAAAAAGAAAATAGCGTATTATTGTCATTAACATTGGTTAGGGAAAACCAATGTTAATGAATATCAAAAAGAGCCTGTTGTTAAGGCTTATCCTTCAAAAAGAAATATATAATAAGCGGGGAGATGCTCAGCATAGGCTGCAGTTGGTAAGGGTAACGTGGTTTCATGTTTCATTGGTATGGTAGTGATAAAATGCCAGGCAGCACGTTTCGGGTTCACATCATAAAGTTGTAAAATTTTCCTGATACTGCAAAATAAAATTATAGTTAATTACTCGTGTCACTTGCCGATAACTGGTGTTTATTCTTCCCATGTTTTTTCCCAAACAGCCAGTGAAAAAATCCTTTTCTTTCTTTTTTATCCCCCTGCTTGTTGTCAGCAGGTTTGTTTGTGTCTGTATCTTTTCCGCCCTGTACTTTCTGTTGTATCATATTGACCACATAATCGCTGCGGATGGCGGTTTTAATGCTCGCATCAAAGATGGTATTCCATATAAGGTTAAAGAAGGAAGCGGTAGCGTTTCGCTGCACATTTGAGGTAGCAACACGAGGCTGTTCGCCATCAGAAGGGTTGTCGGAATAGATCAAAGCGGCATTGGCAAATAATGACAAAAAATTGCGGTTTTTAAGGCGGGTGGAATCTTGGTCCATTTTCTGCAATTTCACCTTCAGGTCATTATATAGTATTTTGAATTTACCTGTAGCATGTCTTTCATTGCCCTGTATCATCATGTCCATATGTGATATATGCAACGATTTGATTTCAGTAAGCGCCAGGGCCTGGGCGGTGTGGTTTATCTGTTCTGCATTCAGGTTGGTCATATAGCCGTTTATAGAAAAGCCACCGGCTTTATCTGTTAGCGAAAGATTGAAGGTCGCTTTTACATCGGCCACATTATAGAGCTTGCCGCGCAGGCGTATCAGGCAGCTTTTATCAGCGTCCAGTTTCTCCTGCATATTTGTGACATTCCTGACATCGCCGTAAATATGGCTGAAGCTCACATGGCCGGTCATTTTGGTTGTCCTGTTTAGCTCGGTATAGTTGCAGGTGCCATTGCTTATGAAAATATATTTTATATAGATGGGCTGCTTTAATTTTTGTAACAACTGGTTTGGGAATTTGCCAAATTTAGGCGCGTTGTTTTTAGGCGGTATGCGGCTAAAAAAATCGGATAGAACAGGGCTTTGCAGATATATTTTGTCAGCAACAAGAACGCCATTGTTGCTCAGGGCCTTCCAGTTAAAGCCGCTAACAGCGATAGAGGGGAAATGCAGCGTAAACATATCGGCCTGGTGGCCCATAGCCTGGTAAAAATAGTTTTTGTCCTGAGGTGGGGTCATTTGCAGGTTTTGTATACTGATGCTGTCGCCGCTGCTGTTGAACTCAACTTTGCCTGTATGTACAGTGTATAACCTGTTGCGTGTTTTAAACATGAACTTTCCAAAGGATGCAATTACACTTTCGGAGAAGGCAAGTTTTGTGGTATCGCGCGGGGCAGAGGGCTGAAAGTTGAAATTACTGAGTGTGATATTGCCGTCGTTTACATAGAACAGGCTGCTATCGCCGCCAATGACCGTTTTATAGATAAAATTACCATGGCGCACCTGTATCCTGTCAATAGATACTTGCTTGATGGCTGTCTTTTTTTGCGGCTTGCGGAGTGAGTCGTTCATGTAAGGCGCATTGATGATAGCTACATGGGGCCGGTCAATCAGCAAATTGCCAAAGCTTATCTCTTTATCGCCTATAAGTTCTGCCCAGGCAATATCAGATACTTCCAGTTCCGGGATGTTGATATTATAATAATGAGTAGGCGCCGTGCCGCGGCTGCTAAGTATGCGCGCCTGCGCTGTATCGTAACGGATAGCTACATTTTCTACACTAACACTCCTGGTAAATAC
>Ga0157372_10001988_pt1 | contig 22225 bp, 19 predicted proteins | sample C55metaG_FD_115307 | JGI IMG/M metagenome (GOLD analysis project Ga0157372, IMG submission 115307) | Corn rhizosphere microbial communities from Kellogg Biological Station, Michigan, USA - C5-5 metaG | ecosystem: Host-associated > Plants > Roots > Rhizosphere > Soil | place: USA: Michigan... | reverse complement strand
GATCACCGGATCGCACGCGGCCGGCAGCGTACTCGGATTCGTCCATAGCGGATCGATGTCCGCGGGGTAGTCGAGTTTGTCGCCGGCCGCCATGCGCGCGCGCAACGCGTCGCATTGCAAGTCGCGATCACGGCTGCCTTTCCAGAATGTGCGAAACGATGTCCAGTCGCCGCGGCGCGCAAGCTCGCGCAGCCACGCTTCGCGCACGTCGCTTGCCGGCAACGAATCGGGCCAGCGCGCGAGGAAACGTTCGATATCCGCGCGCGACGCCTTGCCGATCGTGCGTCGCAACGCAGTCGATTCCAGATATGGATACAGCGGGTAGTCCTGCAACGCGCCGGCAAGTTTTTTCCATTCACCGGGGGGCGTGCGCGATGCGGCCGCGTAGGCGGAACGGAACTCGTCGCGTTGCGTACTGCGATCCTGCGCGGCAGCGGGCAGCGCGAGCGCTCCAGCCAGGACGGCGGCGAACAGGCGCCGCGTTCCACGCGGCAGAACATCTATCGACATGCGGGCACTTCTGGGACGCGAAACCTTCGAGGGCAGTGTAGCGCGCACACCGAAGGTGAAAGGGGAAAAGTACGTGCCAAGGTGTTGAAATCGATCGGCGTGGATGGATCGATCGCGATGCCGCTCAAGATCGGCAACGCCCGGGAACGATCATCCACGAGCGGAGGGCCCCATTCGAGGGCTTGCGGGGCGTTTCGGGCGTCTCCCCTGGGCGCGGCCGCTCGTTTTGGCCGGATCCTGCGACCGGCGTGCGCTTCGACGCCGGATCAGACCTCGAACCTCTCCATGCCTTCCGGTGCTAGCCAAATTCCAACGATTGTTTTACATTTTCTTGACATCACCGCGAGCGAGGGCCTTCGCGGAGAGAGATCGGCCGATTTTTTCGAAACTAGTTCCAGCGGGGAGATAGCTCATGAAGGTACGCGGTCAAACCCGCCTGGCGATGTGGTCGCTGGCAAGCGCCATGACGCTGGGCCATTACGCAGTCCCGGCGTTCGCCCAGGATCGAGCGGGCGAGGATATCCAGAAACTGCAGGCGATCGAAGTCACCGGTTCGCGCATCAAGAAGGCCGAAGTCGAAGGCCAGACGCCGGTACTGACGATTACGTCGAAGGACATCGAGGCGACCGGTCTCGGTTCGATCGGCGATGTGCTGCAGCGGCTTACGGTCAGCGGCTCGTCGTTGAACACGAAGTTCAACTCGGCCGGCAACTTCGGATTTCCGCCGGACGGCGGCGGCGTCGGCTCGGGCTCGACGACCGTCTCGCTGCGCAATCTCGGCGCCAAGCGCACGCTGATCCTCGTCGACGGCCTGCGCTGGGTGAACGAGTCGTCGGCCTCGGGCGTTTCGGCCGCGGTCGATCTCAATACGATTCCCTCGAGCATCGTCGATCGCATCGAGATCCTGAAGGACGGCGCATCGTCGCTGTACGGATCCGACGCGATCGCGGGCGTCATCAACATCATCACGAAGAAGAAGCAGGACGGTCTCGGTCTGCACGTGTACGCCGGCGACTATTCGGTCGGCGACGGCAAGACGTATTCGGGCAACGTCTCGCTCGGAGGCAGCACGGACCGCCTCGATTTCTTCATGGATGTGAGCCACTTCAAACAGAACGAAATCAGCTCGGGCGACTGGTCGCAATCGAGCTTCCCGGTGCCCGGCACCGGTCTTTCGAACGCGAGCTCGGCGACGCCGTACACGCGTTATCTGTTCGACACCCCAGGCGGTGTTGATTTCGGCGGCCTCTGCGATGGCGGCTTCTGCAATATCACCGCCAATGGTGTGGCGCCCCCGGGTGGCGTGCAGTCCTTCCCGGACGGCTTCCATCATTTCTCGACGGCCGACCGCTTCAACTTCGCGCCGTACAACCTTCTGCTGACGCCGCAGGATCGCACCGGCATCTTCGCGCAGGGCACGTACAAGATCACCGACAACGTCAATTTCTATTTGAAGGGCTTGTACAACACGCGCGACTCGACCAACCAGGCCGCGCCCGAGCCGATCTTCCTCGGCCAGCAGTTCTGCCAGGCCATCGACCTTTGTTATCGCGTCGGCGTGGATGCGACAAATCCGTACAACCCGTTCGGATTCTCGCTCGACGGCAACAGCCCGGACTTCGGTCTCGGCCGGCGTCCGATCGAAGGCGGTCCGCGCATCTTCAAGCAGACCGTCGACACGAAGTACTACGCGACCGGCGTGAACGGCAATTTCAACGTCGAAGAGCACCAGTTCTTCTGGGACGTCAACTACGTCGACGCGACCAACGATGCCTCGCAGTCGGTCACCGGCACGTACAACATCCGCCACATCATGAATGCGTTGGGCCCGATCGATCAGTGCGTCGCGCCGTGCGTGCCGCTCAACCTGTTCGGCGGACCGGGCACGATCACGCCGGAAATGCTCAACTACATTCTGTTCAACGAGCGCGATCACAGCGGACAGGATCTACGCGTGTGGACGGCGAATATTTCCGGCAACCTGTTCCAGTTGCCGGCTGGCTCGCTCGACGGTGCGGCCGGCTACGAGCATCGCAATCTGCATGGCTTCTACACGCCGGACCAGATCGTGACAGATGGCGATTCGAATGGCGTGCCGTCGGGTCCAACGCAAGGCGGCTACTCGGTGAACGAGTTCTTCGTCGAGCTCAATGCGGCGCTGCTCGCCGATCAGCCTTTTGCCAAGCACCTGGATCTCTCGGTCGCGTCGCGTTATTCCGATTATTCGAACTTCGGCAGCACGACCAACAACAAGTTCGGTTTGCGCTGGCAGCTGGTTGATGACCTGACCTTGCGTGGTACATGGGCCGAAGGCTTCCGCGCTCCGTCAATCGGCGAGTTGTTCGGCACGTTCTCGCGCTTCGACGCGACCCTGGTCGATCCTTGCGCCGGCAATGTCACGCCGAACTGCACGCAGCTCGGTGTTCCGCCGGGCTTCACGCAGAACAACCCGCAGATCTCGATCATCACGGGTGGCAATCAGAACCTGCAGCCCGAACAGTCGAAGAGCCTGACGCTCGGCGCGGTATACAGCCCGTCGTTCGCCGAAAACGTCGCGTGGTCGCAGCGGACCGATTTCGAGCTGACCTACTATCGTCATCGGATTTCGGATGCGATCCAGGCGCCGAATGCGCAGGTACAGCTCAATCGCTGCGTCGACACGCTCGATCCATTGTTCTGCAACGGCATCACCCGCGCGGGCAACGGCTCGATCAACGGTTTCAACAACACGCTGCGCAACCTCGGTGACATCGACACGAGCGGCTACGACCTGGTCACCAACTGGAGCGCGCCGGATTGGGAATACGGCCACTTCGGCATCAACTGGCAGATCACCTACGTGCGCAAGTACGAAGCGACCGCGACCGACACCGGCGCGCAGGAACCGCAGACGGTCGGCATCGAAGTCGCCGACAGCGCGATTCCGCGCATCCGCTCGACGCTCGCTACGACTTGGTCGCTCGGCGACTGGAGCGCGAGCTGGACGATGCGCTACATCTCGCGCCTCAAGGAAGATTGCGGCGGCGGTGCGGGGTTCCCGGTTTGCCAGGCTCCCGACAACACCGGCAGCGGCCGCGCCAACGGCACGAACTTCCTCGGCGCGACGACGTACCACGACGTCCGCGTCAGCTGGAAGTTGCCGGTGCACTACGACATGAGCGTTTCGGGCGGCATCAACAACATCTTCGACAAGGATCCGCCGATCTGCCTCAGCTGCTCGTTGAACGGCTACGATGCGTCCACGTACGACATCCCGGGCCGCTTCTGGTACGTCGAAGCGAGCTTGAAGTTCTGATGTGAGTTGAGAATTCGAAAGATGTTGCGAGGGGCCGCCGAGTGCGGCCCCTTTTTTTGCTGTTGTCGATCGCAAGATCGCAGTCGGCGACCTGCATTACGACGCGTGCCGCTACGAGTTGCGCGCCCTTACGACGGCGGGCAAGCGAATGGTCGCCGCGACCGGCAGGTGATCGGACACCGGATGCGACAGCGCCCAGCGTCGTTCGACTTCGATCGAGCCCGACACGAGGATGTGATCGATCGCCCGCGTCGGTCGCCAACTCGGAAATGTCGCCGGCGATTCGTGCGGCGGTTCGAGTGCGGTGCGCGAATACAGCATCTTGAGCTCGACGCTGCCCGGCGGTGTATTCAAGTCGCCCATCAAGACGACATTCGGATGATGTCCGATCAGCTCGCTGATGAAAGACAGCTGCCGCATGCGCGCGGCCGGGCCGAGCGAGAGATGCGCGACGACGACGATCAGCGCGTGCTCGCCGTCGCCGAAACGCGCCCACAGCGCGCCGCGTCCGGGAATGCGGCCGGGCAGCGGGTAATCGAGCACTTCATCGGGCTGCATGCGCGCGAGCAATCCGTTGCTCGATGTCGCCAGACGCGAAACGCGTCGGTTCGGCTGATGACTCCAGAACGGAAACTCGGCCGCTTCGGCGAGATATTGCGTCTGATTGAGGAATCCCGAGCGCAAACTGCCGGCGTCGGCTTCCTGCAATCCGACCAGATCGAATTCGCCGATCACGCGCGCAAGCCCGTCGAGGTTCGCGCGCTTGCCGGTCGGCAGGACGTGTTTCCAGCTGTGCGTCACGTAGTCGCGATAACGACGCACGCTGCCGCCGGCGAGGATGTTGCAGGAGAGGAGTTGCAGGCGCTTTGCTTCGCCAGCCGGGCGCTCGACTGCGGCAGGCGTTGGATGCTTCATGGGGGCGAGGCTAGCCGCCGCATGCCGACGCCGCAAGCGCCAGACGTCAGCGCTCGCGGCATTGATCCGCTACTGTGGCCGCGGATTACTTTTTCTTCTTCGCCGGCTTCGACTTGGCGTCGAGCTCTTTCTTGACCAGCCAATCGACGAGCTCGATGAGTTGCGGATAACCGCCGGCCGACTGGCCCGTCGCGCGATACTTGCCGTCGATGACGATGCTCGGCGTTCCATCGACGCCATCGGCTTTGACGATCTGCTGCGCACGGGAGAGCTTGCTCTCGACCTCGAACGATCCCGACGCGGCGAGGAACTTGGCCTTGTCCACGCCGTGCTCCGCATAGAACGAGGACAAATCTTCGATCGTGCGCATCGGCAGATGATCGCGATGCAGCGCATCGAACAGGGCCTGATGGGTCTGGTCGACGACGCCGAGCGATTCGGCCGTGTAATACGCGCGCGCGTACGGCTCCCAGCTCGGATTGAAGATTGCTGGCATGTAAGCGAACACCGCGCCGTCCGGCAGGCTCTGCTTGAGCTGCTCGGCGTACGGCTGGAAATGCGCGCAATGCGGGCACGCGTACGAGAACACCTCGAGCACTTCAACCTTGTTGCCGGTCGCGGTCGGCTGTGACGGATCGATCAGGAAGTAGTGGGTGCCTTCGACCCACGCCATGGGAGCCGTCGCGGGTGCCGCGGGCGCATCGGCGGCGACGGCCGCGGAGGCGGAGAAAAGTCCCGCCAGAAGGAAGCCGAGCCGCATCAGCATGATGTTCTCCTCGATGTCGAATCAGCCGAGACCACGCGACGTTCGCGAAGGTTCCGGTTCGTGTTCCGTTTGACGTGCGGTTTTGTCACTTGTGACTTTCTTGGGCGACCAGATAGGCGACCAGTGCCGGCACCTTGTCGAATCCGCCGGCCGACTGGCCGGTGACGCGGTACTTGCCGTTGACGATGATCGTCGGGGTGGAATCGACGCCGTATGCTTTGATCTGCGCATCGGCCCGCTTCATTTTCGTGTTGACGGCGAACGAGTTCGCGGTGCCGACGAAATCCTCGGGCTTGACCCCATAGGTCGCGTAGAATTTTGCGATGTCCTCGATCGTAGGCAATGGTTTCGCGAGCGCGTGCGTGACCGGGTCGCTGATTTTGAGCGAGCCTTCCTTCCACACCGCATCGAACATCGCGTTGTGCGTCTTGTCGACGACGCCGAGCGCTTGCGCGGCGAAGAACGCGCGCTGGAACGCCGGCCAGTCTTCATCGGAGCGGAACGCGGCGGGCAGGTAGGTCATCTCTGCGTTGGCCGGCAGATCGGCCTTGATCTTGTCGGCGAACGTGCGAAACAGGTTGCACGCCGGACACGCGTACGAGAACACCTCGAGCACTTCGATCTTGTCGCCGGTCGTCGTCGCCTGCGGCGGCTCGACCGGGAAATAGTTCTTGCCGGCTTCCCAGGCTTGCTGGGCCTGAACGGACGATAGGACGACCCAACCGAAAAGCACGACTGCCAGACGCGTCAACATGAAACCTCCAGAGGGCGATGCATACGCAAACCGCTTGGATCGCTCGCGGGCGCGAGGAGTTTCAGCCGGCGCGTCCTGCTCACGTTCGACTTACTTGGCCGCGACGGCCGCCGCGGCGGTATGCAGGCCTTCGACGTACGAGGCGAGCGCGGCGATGTCGTTGTCGCCGAGCCGCTGCGCGATCGGCGGCATGATCTTCGCGTTGGCGTCATCGCCCCAGGTGGTGCCGCTCTTCCAATCCTTGAGCTTGGCCTGGATATAGTCGGCCCACTGGCCGCCGAGCTGTGGGAAGCCCGCGCCAGCCATGCCGCGGCCGTCCGGACCATGGCAGGCCATGCAGGCCGGAACGCCGAGCGTTGTGTCGCCGCCGCGATAAAGGGCTTGGCCGCGTGCCAGAAGCTGGTCGTCCGCGACGCCCGGCAGCGAGCTCTTGGCGGCGAAATAGGCCCCGATGTCGTGCATGTCCTGCGCCTTAAGATTCGCCGCAAAGCCCATCATGATTGGGTTTTGGCGCTTCTGCGTCTGGAACAGCGTGATCTGGCGGGCGATGTAGGCCTCGTTCTGGCCGGCGAGCTTCGGATACTGCTTGTCGCTCGAATTGCCGTCCATGCCATGGCATGCGCCACAAGCGGCGGCTTTGCCTTCGCCGGCCTTTGCGTCGCCGAGAACGAGGCCTGTCGGCGCCGCTTCGGGTTTTGCTTCCGCCGGAGGCACCGGCGCAGCCTGCTGCGACGGCACGGCCTCTGACGTCGACGGCGTGGCCGCGTTGGGCGGCTGCGAGGATGTCTGCGCCTGCGTCGTGCCGGCGGCGATCAGCAACGACAGCGCAAAAACTCGCCGAAAGCTCATACACTCACTCCGGAAATCTTGGGGAAGAGCCGGCGCGCCGCCGCGGAAACGCGGTCCGGCGTGCGGACGGATAACCGCGAAATTATCCCCTGCGCGCCGGAAGGCGGTCAAACCAGAAGGTCCCGCAGGTTAACCGAACGCCGCCCATCGTCGGACGCCTCCCATCGTTCGTCCCAAGGTATCGAAGGACGAACGCATGAACCTCTGCGCCCAGGATTGGAATGAGACTCAGGAATCGCGCCTCGCGCCGTTCGTCCTCCATACCTCAGGACGAACGGCAGCGGAGTCCGCGAACCGCGGACAATGGCATCGATGTTGCGGATGAGGCGAAACTGCGGTCATGAAGAAAAACCCATTCCGCACCGCGCAGTATCTTCTCAATGCGCATCGTCTCGATCAGCTGCCGCCGGATACCGGCGCTGAACTCGCGTTCGCCGGTCGCTCCAACGCGGGCAAATCGAGCGCGTTGAACAAGATCTGTGATCAGCAAGGCCTCGCACGCACATCGAAGACGCCCGGCCGCACGCAGCAGATCGTCGTGTTTCCGCTCGACGAGACGCATCGCTTGATCGATCTGCCCGGCTACGGCTATGCGAAAGTGCCGGAAAAACTGCGCGCGCACTGGCACGAAGTCATCGACGCGTACCTTCGCACCCGCGAAGCGCTGCGCGGCATCGTGCTGGTCATGGACGCGCGCCATCCGCTGCGCGAATTCGATCGCACGATGCTTGCGTTCGCGCACGCAACGGGACGAAACAGTCTTTGCCTGCTCACCAAGTCCGACAAACTTTCGCGCGGCGAGGCCGCGCGCGTATTGCACGCCGTGCGCAGGGAGCTCGATCCGCTGGCGCCCGGCGCGATCGCGCAACTGTTTTCGTCTTTGAGCGGCACCGGCGTGGACGAAGCGCGCGGTGTATTGGCAGATTGGTTGTTCGCCAAGCCGTGATCTCGCCGATGACCCGCCCGATACGCAGCCGAATGCAGCGATCCGGCGGAGTTCCGTCTTCGTCGCAGGCCGGCGCGTCGAAGCGCCGGTGGCATGCGCCGCCTCGATGGCGCCGGCTCTTTTAACCGCGCAGCGAAGGCCCCATAGTCCGCAACCCCACGTCGAGGCAGCCTCGTGTCCGGACCCTCCGCCGTCATCGAAACCCCGATCACCGAGCGCGTGCAGCTCGTGCAATTCATCGCCGAAGGCGCGAAGCCCGAGGTCGACTGGCGCATCGGCACCGAGCACGAAAAGTTCGGGTTTCGCCTCGACGATCTGCGACCGCCGACCTTCGAGGGCGAGCGCGGCATCGGCGTATTGCTCGAAGGCATGACTCGTTTCGGTTGGCAGCGTGTGCTCGAAAACGACAAGCTCATCGCGCTCACGCGTGATAGCGCGTCGGTGACGTTGGAGCCCGCCGGGCAGCTCGAACTTTCCGGCGCGCCGGTAGCGACGATCCATGACACCTGCTGCGAAGTCACGCGCCATCTCAAGGAAGTAAAAACCGTCGCCGACGAAATCGGCCTCGGCTTTCTCGGCATGGGCTTTCAGCCGAAATGGCGCCGCGAGGACATGCCGTGGATGCCGAAAGGCCGCTACGCGATCATGCGTCGCTACATGCCGCTGGTCGGTTCGCTGGGCCTGGACATGATGACGCGCACGTGCACCGTGCAAGTCAATCTCGACTTCGCCAGCGAAGCCGATATGGTGAAGAAGTTCCGCGTCGCGCTGGCGCTGCAGCCCATCGCGACGGCGCTTTTCGCCGATTCGCCGTTCACCGAAGGCAAGCCGAACGGGTTTCAGAGTTATCGCTCGCACATCTGGACCGATACCGATCCCGGTCGCACCGGCATGCTCGATTTCGTGTTCGAGCAAGGTTTCGGGTTCGAGCGCTATGTCGACTATCTGCTCGACGTGCCGATGTATTTCAGTTATCGCGACGGCAAATACATCGATCTTGCCGGCCAGTCTTTCCGCGATTTTCTCGCAGGAAAATTACCCGATCTTCCCGGCGCGACGCCGACATTGAAGGATTGGGCCGATCACATGACGACCGCGTTTCCGGAAGTGCGTCTCAAGAAATATCTCGAGATGCGCGGCGCGGATGGCGGCCCATGGAATCGCCTGTGTGCGTTGCCGGCGTTCTGGGTTGGGCTTCTTTACGATCAGACCGCGCTCGATGCGGCGTGGGACTTGGTCAAGGATTTCACCAACGCCGAGCGCCATGCGCTGCGCGATGGCGTGCCGCGCGATGCATTGAAGCTGCCGTTTCGCGCGGGCACCGTTCGCGATCTCGCGTCCGAAGCGGTGAAGATTGCCGCGCACGGACTCAAGCGTCGCGCGCGGCTCAACGGCAATGGTGCCGACGAGAGCATCTACCTCGAGCCTCTGATCGAAATCGTCGACGCGAACCAGACGCCGGCCGAGCGCAAACTCGAATTGTTCAATGGCGAGTGGCGCGGCGATATCGACCCCGTATTCCGCGAATTCGCCTACTGACGCGCAATCGTCAGCTCGGGCGGGTCAGGATCCTCGCCTGCCGAAGGCGCGCCGCGCCGCGATCGAACGTCGCCGTGTAGTCGCAGCCGGCGTGTTCATTGCCAAGCGCAATCAAGGCGTCGGCGAAATCCGCGCCCGCGCGATACGCATCGAGCGCGCGCCACGCGAGCGAGGGTGATTCGAGCCGGAACCGATCGACTTCGAACAGACGCTGCAGTGTCGCCGCGATCGGGTTTCGCGCGTATCGGTACGCCGCCTCCAGTACCCAGACGAATTCGCAGAGAACGATCGATGCGATCCAGCCGGGTTCGTCGCCGCTCAGCGTCGTCTCGATGAAATGCGTCGCCGTCGCGGACTGGCGCGGCTCGTCCTGGACGATGTAGCGGATCAGGACGTTGGTATCGATGCCGATCACGATCTCAGCGGCCGGCTCGCTTGCGGATGGCTGCCTGCATCGCGTCGAGCGAGACGGGCTTGGACGGCTTCGGCAGGAAACCCTTGAGGTCGGTCACGGCGCGCGTCGCCGGTTTGAGCAGCACGGTGTTGTCCTCCATCAAAACGAATTCGATGCGGTCGCCCGCGTGCAGGCCGAGGTGGCCGCGCACGTCTTTCGGGATGGTCGTCTGTCCCTTGCTCGTCAGGACCGAGGTGCTCACCATATTTCCTTACCATATTTGGTAATCCTTACTTTAAGGTAATCCGAATATTTTTTCAATTGCGCTCTCGGCATGACTTTCGGCGCACGCCACGCATCAGACACTGTGCAACAAGACATGTTCGACCGATGCCCGGAGGCGCCATGCGTCTGCGTCATGTTTCCTTTGCGCTGTTTGTAGGAACGTTGCTGGCGGCGCCGTCTGCTTTTGCCGGGACGAAGCTGCTGCGATTCCCCGACGTCTGCGGCGAACGCGTGGTCTTTACATATGCCGGCGACTTGTGGACCGCTTCGACCGAAGGCGGCACCGCCGCCCGACTGACAGCCGGCCCCGGTCTCGAACAATCCGCGCGCTTTTCGCCCGATTGCAGCCGCATCGCATTCACCGGCGAATACGGCGGCGACGATCAGGTCTACGTGATCGACGCCGGCGGCGGCGAGCCGAAACAGCTGACGTTCTATCCCGCGCAAGGCCCGCTGCCCCAGCGCTGGGGCTTTGACAATCAGGTTTACGGTTGGACGCCGGACGGCAAATTGATCCTGTTCCGCGGCTGGCGCGATTCGACCAGCATTTCGCAACCGCATCTCTATACGATCTCGGTCGACGGTGGCTTGCCGGCCGTGCTGCCGATGCCGGTCGCTGGCGTCGGCCGTTATTCGCCGGACGGCACGCAGATCGTGTACTCGCCGAAGTACCGCGACTTCCGCACCTGGGATCGCTACGTCGGCGGCTGGGCGCAGGATCTCTACATTTACGATTTCGCGGCGAAGTCGGCCAAGAACATCACCAATGATCCGAACACCGATCGCGATCCGATCTGGATCGGCAATGGCGTCTACTTCCTCGCCGACCGCGGCGAGCACCTGAATCTGTACCGCTACGACACCGGCAGCGGCGAGACCAAACAGCTCACCGACTACAAGAACGCCGACGCGCGCTGGGCGAGCGGCGATTCGAAAGGCAAGATCGCGTTCGAGGTCGACGGCGTGCTGCACGTGTACGACACGACGGCGAATCAGGATCGCGCGCTCGACATCACGGTGCCGAGCGATCTCGTTCGCTCGCGCGCCGAAGAGCGCAGCGTCAAGGACAAGATCGAAGACTTCTCGCTTTCAGCAAACGGCAAGCGCGCGTTATTCACCGCGCGCGGCGAAGTGTTCAGTGCGCCGCTCAAGGACGGCATCACGCTCGATTTGACCCACACGCCCGGCGCACACGAGCGCGAAGCCCACTGGTCGGCGGATGGCAAACGCATCGCCTACGTTTCCGATCAGAGCGGTGAAGAGCAGATCTGGGTGCGCGACGCCGACGGCACCAATGCGCATCAGCTCACCAACGAAGCCATGGGACGCTTGTACGCACCGCGATGGTCACCGGATGGTGCGCGCATCGCATTCGTCGACAGCGAAAGCCGCTTGCGCATCGTAGCGGCCGTCGGCGGCGGTCCCGCGCCGGTGATCGCCGACGATCCCAATGGCTCGCGGCGCGACTATGCCTGGTCGCCGGGCGGGCACTATCTCGCCTATTCGATCACCGACAAGGACACGCTCACCTCGCAGCTCTACGTGCGCGATCTCGCCGCCGGCAAGAGCGTGCACATCGGCGATGCGAAGTTCGATGCGTACGGACCGACGTTCTCGCCCGATGGCAAATACCTGTATTTCCTCGGCGAGCGCGAATGGGGTCCACAGCTATCGAACATCGAGTGGAACTTCGCCGCCAATCGCAACACGGGGATTTTTGCGCTGACGATGCGCAAGGGCATCGACAATCCGTTCGCGCCGCGCAACGACAGCTCCTCGAAGGACGACAAGAAAGACGAGGAGGCCGACAAGAAGAAAGACGACGGCGACAAGAAGGAAAAACCGAAACCGGCCAGCGAGATCGATGACCGCATCGATTTCGACGGCATCGAAAACCGTCTCGTGCGCGCGCCGATCGATCCCGACAACGTGCAGTGGATCGGCGTCACCGGCAAGGCGGTTCTGTACGTCGTCACCGATGGCCAGTATTACGACCGCGAGGCTGCGTTCAAACCCAAGCTCAAGAAATGGTCGTTCGAGGAGCGCAAGAGCGAAGACGTCGCCGACGGCATCGACGACATCTCGCTCGCCGGCGACGGCAACACGGTCATGATCAGGAACGACAAGGCGTACAAGTACGTCGACCTGACGGCGAGCAAGCCCGAAACGAAGGACATCTCGACCGACGGTCTCTACGCGCTGGTCGATCCGAAAGCCGAATACGCCGAAGTGTTCCGCGAAGTCTGGCGTCGCTATCGCGATCATTTCTACGTGACCAACATGCATGGTTACGACTGGACCGCATTACGCGCGAAATACGAACCCTTGCTCGCCTACGTCGGCGACCGCAGCGATCTCAACTACGTGCTTGGACAGATGGTTGCCGAGCTCTCCATCGGCCACGCGTACGTGAGCGGCGGTGATCTCGGCCTGCCGCCCAAGCCGCACGTCGGTTTGATCGGCGCGCGTTTCGAGCTCGACGCGGCAAGCGGCCGCTATCGCATTTCGCACATTCTTCCCGGCGAAAACGACGAAGAACGCTATCGCTCGCCGCTGACCGAAGTCGGCGTCGACGTGCACGAAGGCGACTACATCCTGGCAATCAACGGCCAGCCGCTCGGCGCGAAAGAAAACCCGTACCGCCTGCTGCGCACGGCGCCGGGCCAGCTCGTGCAGCTCACCGTCAACACGCATCCCTCGACCGACGGCGCGCGCACGGTGCTGGTCAAGCCGATCGACAGCGAAGAGCCGCTCGTCTATTTCTCATGGGTCAAGCACAACCGCGAATATGTCGAGAAGGCGACCAACGGCGAAATCGGCTATCTGCACATTCCGGACATGGGCGGCGATGGCATCCGCGAATTCATCAAGTGGTACTACCCGCAGCTGCGCAAGGCCGGCCTCGTCATCGACGTGCGCGACAACGGCGGCGGCAACGTTTCGGCGATGATCATCGAGCGCCTGTCGCGCAAGCTGCTCGGCCTCGACTACGGCCGCGGCTACGAGATCACCGGCACTTATCCGCAGCAGACATTCCTTGGCCATCTCGCCGCGCTCTGCAATGGCACGACCGCATCGGACGGCGACATCTTCTCCTACATGTTCAAGCAGGCCAAGCTCGGCCCGCTGATCGGCACGCGGACTTGGGGTGGCGTCGTCGGCATCAACAGCTGGGGTCCTGCGATCGACGGCGGCGAGATTTTCGTACCGCAGTTCGCAACGGCCAGCACCGAAGGCCAGTACGTGATCGAAGGGCACGGCGTCGATCCGGACATCGTCGTCGAGCAGGACGTCTCGGCGCAGCTCGCCGGCAAGGACCCGCAGCTCGATCGCGCGATCGAGGAATTGCACAAGGCGATTCAGGCCGAACCCGTCAAGTTGCCGCCACCACCGCCGAACCCGGTCAAAGCGCCGGCGGACATGCGTGCCGCGGGTGTTTCTGGTTAAAGGCGCTCTTGCGGGCGGCGTGGGTAACGCGCCGTTCGCCCTGACGTATCGAAGGGCGAACACATGACTCAGCGGCTTCGCGCGCCGTTCGTGCCCTTCGACAGGCTCAGGGCGGGCTTCGATGCCTCAGCACTAACGGCGTGGCAGCAGGAGCGATCCGAGATAGACGATTGCGAAAGGCGAGGCCCCGCGATGCCGCTATGCGGCGCGTACGTCGCGCAACGTCCAATGCTTGCCTATCAGAAGATCGAGCCGATGCTTCAGGATCACGTGCGGCAGCGAGGTGACGACCTGCACGTCCGTATGCAGATCGTGCTGCTCGGCGGCGACCGTCGCGCTCGAATCGCTCACTCCGAGTGCGGGATCGATCGCGTCGGGATCGGGCTGCATGTTTCTCCAGCGCTGCCACAGCGATGGCGTGCGAAGCGCATCCTGCAGCAGGCTCGCAAAACTCTCGGGCGAACCGCCGTGGAACGACAGCTCGTGCGATTCGCCGCGGGCTTTGGGCAGATCATCGATCGACAAGAAATAGCGCTGCGTGCTCATCAAAATATCCGGCTAGGCGATCAGGAAATTCTAGCAGGCCGCGTCGCGTTGCGACGTCGGCGCAATCCAGGCGAGCGCAGCCGCAAGCGTCGAAGCAAGACAGCTCCAGCCGAGATAGCGTAGCTCCGCTGGCACGAGCACGATCAGAGGCAAGAGATAAAGCCACGCGCTCGAGAGCAACAGGAGCGCGGCGGCGCCGGCCATTTCGCGGCGACGTCGCCACGCCGACGGCAATGCGACAAGGCCGATGACGAGATACGGCCAACCCGCGAGCAGCCACGTGCGACTCAACGACGCTGCGCTGCGCATGAGTGCCTTGTGCAACGCCGATGTGTTGCGCGCGACGGCCGGATTGTCGCGATACTGGAATTCGTCGTCGACGTAGATCAACTCGCGCGGCCACGAAGGATCGTGCACACCGAGCAGCGCAATGGCTTGTCGCGCGTGATGCGCGAGCCATGCGCCGGGATATTCGCGAATGCCGTTGAGCCATGCTTGGCGCAGCGTCGCGAGCTGTTCGGGCGAGTAATCGCTCATGAACGGATCGCGCATGCCGTGCTGCGTGTTCTGCAGCATCGGCACGATGCTCCAGTCGCGAAACGCACCGGTGAGTTTGGCGACATCGAGGCCCGGGCCGATCATGAAGGATGGCAGCAGCATTTCGCCGCTCGCGATCGAGAGCGCTGCGAGATCCCATTCCGCCGTCGCAGGCCACAACGGAACGCGGCGCTGCACGCGCGAATGGATCGCCGCCGCTCCGAGGACGAGCAAGCCGCACATCGCAACCGCGACGAGCACGATACGCGGGCGCGACCCGCTCTTGCCGAACGCGAGACACGCCGCCCATAGCGCGAATGGCGCTACCGCCGGCAGCGCGTTGTAGCGGACCGATGCCGCGTAAAACAGCGCGGGCAAAGCCGCAACAAGCCAGCCGCGTTGGCGCGTCGCCTGCGCGTGCGCCAGTGCGCCGGTCGCGAACAGCAGCGCCGAAAACATGCCGACGTCGGTCCATACATGTCCGCGCAGAAGCCACGTCACCGGCGCAAGAGCAGCCAGAACGATGATCGAGGCCGCGCGCGGCGCATTCGCGCGCAATGCATCGACGAGCAGCGCCAGACCGCTCCAGAACAGTGCGAGGTGCAGCACGAAGACGAGACCGGGTCCTTCGATCAGCGCATCACAGGCGCGCCAGAGGAAGACGAACATCGGCGGCGCGATATCCGTCGTCGCGCCGCCGCGCGCCTGCCACCACGCGTAAGCGGAATCGAACGACATCTGGCCCGGCCAGAACGCGGCGACGTCGAACGCGAGTCCCGCAAGCGCGATCATCCACGGCAGCCAGCGCGCCGGCGGACTTGCAGTATTCATCGCTCGCTCGATGATCAAAGCTGCTGCGCCACGTGCGACCACGCATCGATGTCGCCATCGACGCTGCGCGGAGATTCGTGCGCGATCACGCCAAGCAACGGCGCGTGGATCCGTTCGCGCAGCGTTTCGATATTCGCGTCGGCGCAGGCCATCGCCGGATCGATGCGATTCGCGATCCATCCGACCAGCGAGCAGCCGTCGCCAGCGATCGCGCGCACGCTCATCAGCGCGTGATTGATGCAGCCGAGGCGAAGGCCGACAACCAGCAAGACTGGAAGCTCGAGCGCTCGCACGAGATCGGCCTGCATCAGCGTCGCCGACAACGGTACCGCCCAGCCGCCGACGCCCTCGACGACAAGGCGGTCCGCGGTCGCTACGAGTTGCCGATAGGCGAGTGCGATCGGCTCGATCGCGATTTCAATTCCGGCTGCGCGTGCCGCGAGATGCGGCGCGATAGCAAGTGGCAGCGCATATGGATTGCATTCGGCGTATGCGGGCGTCGGATCGCTCGCGGCGATCAGCGCGTCGGCATCTTCGTTGCGCAATCCTTCGGTCGTTTCGCGGCAGCCGCTCGCAACCGGTTTCATGCCGATCGCGCGACGCCCGAGCGCGCGATGCGCACGCAGGAGTCGCACGCTTGAGTGCGTCTTGCCGATGCCGGTGTCGGTGCCGGTCACGAAGACGCCCTGAGCATTCAATGTGCGCGCTCCGCGTTCGCTTCCTCTGCTAGCAATCGCCGCTGGCGATGCGTCGAGACGATGCGCGTCACATAAATCAAAACGTAAATGAGACCAGGCGCGGAGTCGAGCGGCACGCTCTCGCCGCGGCCCATCGGCAGCACGAGTGCAAGAAATATCGATAAAAGCGAGATGAGGAGCGTGGAGATCCAGCGCGCCCGCACGATACGCGTGCGGATCCGCTCACTCGCGGACAACGCGAGCGCGTCGGCGAGCGCGAGCGCATGGTTGTGCAGCATGAGAAAGATCGCCGCGGTCAGCGCGTAGCCGACGCCGAAGACGACGTAGAGCTCGCGCAGCTCGGTCACCGTCGTGATATCGATCGGCGTTTCCGCGAGGAAGCCATTGCTGATGCTCGCCAGCGTGAGCTCGGCGACCATGCGCAACGGATAGACGTACACCAGCACGATAAAGACCAGCGAAAGACTCAAGCGCGTGCTGTAGTCGTCTTCGATCCCGTAACGCCGCGACCAGTGCCGGTGCGTCTGCCAGAGCCGCGCGATGACGTAGAAGCTCGCCGCGAAGGCCGGCACGCCGCGCAATGCCTGAACGAGGTCGCCGACGGAGTTCGGCACGTGGCCGATCGCGATCACCAGGAGGGTCACCGCGAACGCGAACGCCGCGTCGACGAAGGCGTCCACGCGCGTCGGCTGGCTGCCCCGGATGCGGAAACCGTTGTCGTCCTCGGTCGTCGTCAAGGTCATCGCGGATTCCCCGGCCGGGCGCAGTATGCCAGCGGCCGCGCTCGCGGGCTGGGCGTACAATGAGCGGAGCGCAATGATCGAGGTCGCAATGTTCGCCGCAAGGGCACCGCTTTCCACGACCAAGGCCGGCTTGTACGACGAGATCGTCGAGCAGGCACGGGGCCTTCTCGCCGGCGAGCGCGATCGCATCGCCAATGCGGCGAACTTCGCGGCATTGATCTGGCACGCGTTGCCGGCGATCAATTGGTGCGGTTTTTACTTTTTCGACGGGACCGAGCTTGTCGTCGGTCCGTTCCAGGGCAAACCGGCGTGCGTGCGCATCGCCATCGGCAAAGGCGTCTGCGGCACGGCTGCGGCGATGCGCGAAACGCAAGTCGTGAAGGACGTGCACGCGTTCCCGGGGCATATCGCCTGCGATGCCGCGTCGCGATCGGAAATCGTCGTGCCGCTGATCGACGGCGATCAACTCTTGGGCGTGTGGGATGTCGACAGCCCCGACGTCGCGCGCTTCGACGGCGAAGATCGCGCGGGAATGCAACGGCTGTGTGCGATATTCATGGAGTCATTGCGCGGCTGACGGATGAACGGGGGAGTGTGATGAGCAGCAAGATCCGCAATGTGGGGCCGAAGTCGGCGGCCTGGCTGCGCCAGATCGGCGTACGTTCGACCGAAGATCTGATCCGCGTCGGACCCGTCGAAGCATTCCTCAAGGTGAAACGCGCTGGATTTCGGCCGAGTCTCAATCTTCTTTATGCGATGGCCGGCGCGATGGCCGATTGCCATTGGGCGGAGCTGCCGGAAGAACGCAAACAGGAACTGCTGGCCGCGCTCGAAGCCGCCGAGTCGGCCAATCCGATACGCACGCGTTGGGAAAAAGCCGCCGCAGCGAGCGATCGCGCATCGCGCAATGGCGCCGACGAGGCAGAAACCCACACCGAGGCGGATGCCGGCGCGAGCAATCTGCTCGACGATACCGAGAGCGACGGCGATTCGACCGCCGCCGGCAGCGATGCCGACAACGGCGTGAGCCGCTTCGAATGATCCGCTACGGACGCACGACGGCGTAGTTGCGCGCGTCCTCGCGCCATTTCGGCGCGGCATCGATCGCAGGCAACACGTCGTTCGGCGAGTCGACCAATGTCCACATCGCAAGATGCTGCGGATTCATGAAGCGCTGCTCGATCATGCGTTCGAGAAAGCTCTGTAGCGGCGCATAGAAACCCGCCGTGTTCACCAGCACGATCGGATTGAAATAGAGACCGAGACGCTTCAGCGTCAGCGCCTCGAACAATTCTTCCAGCGTGCCGCAGCCGCCCGGCAGCGCGACCACCGCATCGGAGCCGGTCAACAGTCGATGCTTGCGCTCGCGCATGTCCTCGACGACTTCGAGGCTCGCGAGTCCCGGATGTTGCCATTCGACTTCGGTCATGAAGCGCGGGATCACGCCGATGACATCGCCGCCGGCCGTCAACGCGCCGTTCGCCAGCGAACCCATGAGACCGACCGCGCCGCCGCCGTAGACGATCGTGCAGCCTGCTTCGGCGAGCACGCGGCCGAGCGTGTGCGCGGCGTCGTGATAGACGCGGTCGCAGTATTCACTGGAGGCGCAGTAGACGCAGATGCGCATGATCGCTCCGCTTGAAGAAGGGGCTGTAAAGACGGGGCCGGTCCGATAGCTTGCCTTCGCGCGATCGCGAAAAAAAGCACGGGGCGCGAACGCCCTGTTCAGGCGTCTGCGCGGACAATTTCGCCATCGCCGACTCGAGTCGGCGCGGTTGCGGTGCTCGATGTTGAAATTGAATGCTCGATTGATTCCAGGCGGCGCTCTTGCCGGCCTGCTCGCGGCGTTGCTACTCGTGCTCGGAGGACACGTGTCCGCGCAGAGCGAAGGTACGACTGAAAACGACACAGCCGAGCTTCCCACCGTCGTCGTCAGCGGCGAGCAACCGGGGCCGGGACTCTGGAAAGTCACCTCGGGCGATCACGTGTTGTGGATTCTCGGCACGCTCTCGCCGCTACCGAAAAACATGCACTGGCAGTCGCGCGAAGTCGAAGATGCGATAGCGGGCGCGCAGGAACTGCTCGATCCGCCGCGCATCAAAGTGGACGCCGACATCGGCTTCTTCGGCAAGTTGCGCCTGCTGCCGGCGCTGGTCGGCGTGCGCGACAATCCCGATCACGCGACGCTGCAGCAAGTCGTGCCGCCCGATCTCTACGCGCGATGGATCGCCTTGAAGACGAAATATTTCGGCGCCGGGCGCGGCAAGAACATCGAAACCTGGCGGCCCATTTTCGCCGCGATCGAGCTCTGGAACGAGGCGATCCGCAAGACCGGGCTGACGCGTTCCGACATCACCGGCGACGTCGTGCGTGACGCAGCGAAGCGCGCGAAGCTCGAAGCGGTCACGCCCGAGTACACCGTGCACGTCGAGGATCCGCGCGCCGCGGTCAAGGAGTTCAAGCAGGGCGCGATGGAAGATCTCGATTGCTTTCGCAGGACGCTCGATCGCATCGACGGCGATCTCGACACGATGACCGGACGCGCCAACGCGTGGGCGACCGGCGACATCGAGGCATTGCGCAAACTCCCGGACAGCGATCAGCGCGAAGCCTGCATCGCAGCGGTGACCGGCACCGATCTTGCGCGCGAGCGCGGCGTCGCCGATCTTCCCGAACGCATCCGCAATGCATGGCTCGATGCGGCGTCGGCGGCGCTTGCGAAGAACGCGGTCACGTTCGCGCGGTTGCCGATCGGCGATCTGCTCGCGAAGGATGGCTATCTCGCGAAACTGAAGGCGAAAGGCTACGTGGTCGAATCGCCGGACGAAATCGTCGAGTGATCGTGCGTGCGGCAGCGGCACTTGCGATCAGTGCGGCTACCAGTGGCTTAGATCGCGTCCGATGAGCGATGACAGCCGATCGACGTCGGCTCTGCACGATCGACGCAATGTCTCATCGCGCGCGTCGACGCGCGCGATCCCACGTTCAGTGCGACGCAATAGCGCGAGGATGCGGCGCCTCGCTTCGTACGGCAGCAGCGTCTGGGTCATGCGCTTGACGCTCGCATGCGCATAGACGCGCTTGACGAAGCGCTCCAGCCGGCCGTGGCGCGGAGTTTCGTTGTAGACGCGAAATTCATCGAACACGGGCTCAGCGAGACCGAGGAATTCCATAATCCCGCGCAGCGTCTCTTCGTGCGCAGTAGCCATCTCTTCGAGCAACACGATCTTGACCGCGTCGCGGCCGAAGACGCGCAGATAACGTTCGACCTGCGGCGCGAAGCGGCTGATCGCGAAATAATCCAGACACCTGGGCACGCCGGTCTTCGGCGGCATGCGCAAACCGTTGCGGCGCTCCGCACTGGCGGCGACGGCTTCGTAGAAATCGAGAATATCCTCGTGGCCGTGGCGCACCAGCTCGCTATGGTAGGAATGCATCATGTCGACGGGCGGGCGCAGCATCACCAGTACGCGGGCGTCGGGGCTCACCTGCTTGATGCTTGCCGGTGCGACTTCAGAAATGAGGTAGTTGGTCGACGCATCGCCGCGCCAGATCGCGTCTTCGCTGCCGCGGTACAGGGCGAGATATTCGTCGCGGTCCTTGATCGAATATCGCGCGGTGATTTCGAGCTCTGGACAAAAATGGTTCGGTTCCTTGGCGCGCCCGAGCGTGTCCTGATTGTGCGGAAAAAAAATCTGCGGTTGCCGGCGCAGATATTCGTAAAGCGATGTCGTGCCGCACTTTGGCGCCCCGACGATGAAGAGATTCGGGATCGCGGTTGTCATGTCGCATTCCCGACGTTCACGCGATAGAGCGTGATGCGCTTGCCCGACGCTGCCGGATACGTTCGCGCGACGCTCGTCGTCGAAGCGGATGCGCTCGGGCGATTCGGCCGGGTCAAGCGGATGCCTATTCGACCGTCACCGATTTCGCCAGATTGCGCGGCTGATCCACATCGGTGCCGCGCAGGACTGCGACGTGATACGCGAGCATCTGCAACGGCACGGTGAATACCGCCGGCGCGATCAGATTGCCGCCCGAGGCGACGCGGATTACCGCGCCGCGCTCGCCGTCCTGGCTGATCGGCACGTCCGTATCGGCGAACACGAACAGCTCGCCACCGCGCGCGCGCACTTCCTCGAGATTAGATTTGAGTTTTTCGAGCAGCTGATTGTTCGGCGCGACCGCGATGACTGGCATGTCGCTGTCGACCAGCGCGAGGGGTCCGTGCTTCAACTCGCCGGCGGGATACGCTTCGGCGTGAATGTACGAGATTTCCTTGAGCTTCAACGCGCCTTCGAGCGCCACCGGGTAGTGCACGCCGCGACCGAGAAACAGCGCATGGTGCTTGGGCACGAAACGCTCGGCGAGCTTGGCGATCGCGGGCTCCAGCGTCAGCACTTCGCCGATCACGCGCGGCAATGTCGAGAGCTCGTTGACGAGTCGCGCATATTTCGCAGGCGCGAGTCCGTTGAGACGTGCGAGCTCGAGCACGAGCAGCGCCAGCGCCGCGAGTTGTGTCGTGAATGCCTTGGTCGAGGCCACGCCGATTTCCGGACCCGCGCGCGTCATCAGCACGAGATCCGACTCGCGCACGAGACTCGACTCGGGCACATTGCAGATCGCGAGCGATCCGAGATATCCGCGCTGACGCCCGTCGCGCAACGCAGCCAGCGTGTCCGCGGTTTCACCGGATTGCGAGACGGCGAGGAACAGCGTGCCATCCTCGACGACTGCGCGCCGATAGCGGTACTCGCTCGCGACTTCGACGCTGCACGGAATGCCGGCGACGCCTTCGAACCAGTAACGCGCAACGAGACCGGCGTGATAGCTCGTGCCACAGGCGATGATGTGTACGTTGCGCACGCGCGAAAGCAGCGCCTCGGAATTGACGCCGAAGATGTTCGGCAACACGTGCTCGCCGGCGATGCGACCCTCGAGCGTGTCGGCGATCGCGCGTGGCTGCTCGAAGATTTCCTTGAGCATGTAATGACGGTATTCGCCGCGCTCGACGGCATCGGCGGTCAGCTCGCTGCGGCGCACCGGACGCTCGACCGGGCTTCCGTCGGAGGTGTAGACGTGCAGGCCGTCGCGCGTGATCTCGGCGACGTCGCCCTCTTCGAGATAGGTGAAGTGGCTGGTTTCCTTGATCAGCGCCTGCACGTCGGAG
>Ga0157372_10001987_pt1 | contig 22226 bp, 18 predicted proteins | sample C55metaG_FD_115307 | JGI IMG/M metagenome (GOLD analysis project Ga0157372, IMG submission 115307) | Corn rhizosphere microbial communities from Kellogg Biological Station, Michigan, USA - C5-5 metaG | ecosystem: Host-associated > Plants > Roots > Rhizosphere > Soil | place: USA: Michigan... | reverse complement strand
GATCGCGCGATGCTGGAGCTCATGTATGCGGCTGGCCTGCGCGTGAGCGAGCTCGTCGGCATCACCGCGGCGCAGGTGAACCTTCGGCAGGGCGTTTTGCGCGTGATTGGCAAGGGCGGCAAGGAACGTCTGGTGCCGCTCGGCGACGAGGCCGCGCACTGGTTGACGCAGTACGTGGACGAAGCGCGCCCGGCGCTGCTGAAAGGCGGCAAAAGCGATGCGCTCTTCGTCAGCAATCGACGCGCCGCGATGACGCGCCAGATGTTCTGGACGCTGGTCAAGAAACACGCGCTCGCGGCCGGCATTCCGGCCAAACGCATTTCGCCGCATGTGCTGCGTCATTCGTTCGCGACGCATCTCCTCAACCACGGCGCGGACCTTCGCGCGCTCCAGCTCATGCTCGGGCACAGTTCGCTGTCGACGACGCAGATCTATACGTTGATCGCCAAGGAAGGCTTGAAACGCCTGCATGAGCGCCATCATCCGCGTGGGTGACGTCGGCGTGAATGATGTGGGCTTGGGAGACTTGTAAAGGCCTATTTCCGTGCGCCTGTGCGCAATCGACGCCGCCGCGCCTTTTCCCTGCGGTCGCGCGCGTGAGAGAATCCACGCTATTCGGGAACCATCCGCCGTCCGCGCCGGTCAACCCGCGATCCCGAAAGATCGCGGCGGAGCGCAAGCCGAGCCGCATCCGGCCGGTCATTGATCCCGCCATTCTCTCGATGAGGTTTACATGCGTTTCGTGTTCATCGTATCCGGTCTGCTGCTGGCGGCCGTCGCGTCCGCGGCGACTCCCGAGGAGACCGTCCGCCAGGCGATGAATGCGCTCGCCCCGAAGGTGAAGGTCGACGCGGTTCAGGAATCGACGATTCCCGGCTTCTACGAGGCCATCGCCGGCGGCGAATTCGTCTATGTGACCAAGGACGGCCGCTACGTTATCGACGGCAACGCGTACGACGTGGCCAACCGGCGCGACCTGACGGCCAGCGCACGCGCGCGAGTCCGCAAGGACGCGCTCGACAAAATCGGCCCCGACAAGCGCATCGTATTCGCGCCGCCGGCGCCGCTGATGGCCAAGCATACGGTGACCGTCTTCACCGACGTCGATTGTCCGTTCTGCCGCCGCTTCCATCAGCAGATCGCGCAGTACAACGCGAAAGGCATCGCGGTCGATTACATCTTCTATCCGCTGCAGATCCATCCGGGCGCCGACAAGCACGCCGAGGCGGTCTGGTGCTCGAAGGATCGCCCGAACGCGTTTACGGCCGCGATGGCCGGCAAGGATCCGGGCAAGGCGACCTGTGCGAATCCGGTGTCGGAGTTGACCGAACTTGCCAAGACGCTCGGCATCGGCGGCACGCCGACGGTGCTCGCCGACGACGGCACGCAGATTTCATCGCAGATCGCGATGTCGCCGGATCAGCTCGCCGCCGAGCTCGATCGCCTGGCAGCGTCGAGCGCCGCCCACAATTGACCATCCTCAATCCCTTGAAGCGCGAATCGCCGGCACGGCGATTGCAGCGCACTCAACGACGAATCGAACCGAGTAAAAGCCCATGAAGCTCCACTACTGTCTCCCGCTCGCACTGGCCGCCCTTGCCGCATTCGCGCAAGCGGCCGAGAAGCCCGAAGACGCCGCGGCGCGCGCCGCGCTTCAGCAGCTCGTTCCGCAGATCAAGATCGACACCGTCGAAGCCGCACCGCTGCCGGGCTATCGCCAGGCGATCGTGGGCAGCCAGGTCGTGTACGTCAGCGACGACGGCAAATACATGCTGCAGGGCACGCTGTACGACGTGCAGAACAAGCGCGATCTGACCTCCTCGCGGCTCGCCGTCGATCACAAGCGCAAGGTCGACGCGGTGCCCGAATCCAAGCGCGTCGTGTTCGCGCCGCCCAAGCCAAAGTACAAGGTCACGGTGTTCACCGATCTCGATTGCGGTTATTGCCGCAAGCTTCACTCGCAGATTGCCGACTACAACAAGCTCGGCATCGAAGTCGATTACCTGTTCTTCCCGCGTTCGGGTCTGAATTCGCCGTCGTACGACAAGGCCGTCTCGGTCTGGTGCGCGAAGGATCGCAACGCGGCGTTCACCGCGGCCAAGGCGGGCAAGACACCGACGCCCGCGAAGTGCGACAACCCGGTCGCCGAGGAATACAAGCTTGGCGCGCAGGTCGGCGTCGACGGCACGCCTTCGGTGTATGCACCCGACGGCACGCGCATCGGCGGCTATCTTTCGCCGACTGAAATGCTCTCGAAGCTCGAGAATCTCGGCAAGGCGACGCTGGCGGGGAATTGACCGAGACGAAGGATTGGTCGAATTGGCGTCTCGTTCGCTCTGAGCTACCGAAGGACGGTTTCTTCGACGCGTTCGCCCTGAGATATCGAAGGGCGAATCGTTCGACTTGCGCCGCTCGTGCTTCGATACCTCTGCACGAGCGATGAAACGCTGACGCTTCGTCCCGCCAGCTCGCCGCTGCTGTACAATTACGAGCTGTCACGACCGCTTCCCGGCCATGATCGTCCTCGACGGGCAGCCCGCGCTGTCCGCATTCCGCATCGACCGCTTGAACGCCGAATTGGCCCGCCATGCGCCCGGCTGCACCGTGCACGGCGCGCACTACGTTTATTTCGTCGACGTCGATGTCGATTCGGCCGATATCGCGAAAATCCGCGAAGTCATCGAAGCAAAACCGGGCGAACCCGCGCCCGCGGCATTGTGGGTGGTGCCGCGCCTTGGTACGCGTTCGCCATGGTCGAGCAAGGCGACCGACATTCTGCAGGGCTGCGGGTTCCCGGTGCGGCGCATCGAGCGCGGCATCGCATTCGATCTCGCGGGCCCACCCGCGTCTGGCAGCGCGCAATGGCATGACGCGACGCGCGTTTTGCATGATCCGATGACGCAATCAGTCATCGATTCGCTAGCCGGCGCCGATACGCTGTTCGACACCGGCGCGCCGGCGCCGCTGGTCCGCGTCGCGCTGGGCAACGATCCCGCAGCGGCGCTCGCGGCAGCGAACACACGGCTTGGACTTGCACTTGCGTCGGACGAGATCGCGTACCTCGCGGAAAATTACGCAACGCTCGGACGCGATCCAACCGATGCCGAGCTCATGATGTTCGCGCAGGCGAACTCCGAACACTGCCGGCACAAGATATTCAACGCCGACTTCCGCCTCGACGGCACCGAGCAGGACAAATCGCTGTTCGCGATGATCCGCAACACGCACGCGAAATCGCCAGCGCACACGCTGTCCGCATACTCGGACAACGCCGCAGTCATCGAAGGCAACACGGCAGAGCGACTGTTCGCGAATCCCGACGATGATCGCTACGCGACGCATCGCGAAGAAGTGCCGTTCGCGATCAAGGTCGAAACCCACAATCATCCGACCGCGATCTCGCCGTTTCCCGGCGCATCGACCGGATCGGGCGGCGAGATCCGCGACGAAGGCGCAACGGGCCGCGGCGGCAAGCCGAAGGCCGGCTTGACGGGATTTTCCGTTTCGAACCTGCGCGTGCCGGGACTCTCGCGTCCGTGGGAACACGATCGCCCGCTGCCGCCTCGCTTCGCGACGGCATTCGAGATCATGCGCGATGGTCCGATCGGCGCGGCTTCGTTCAACAACGAATTCGGTCGGCCGTGTCTCGGCGGCTATTTCCGCGCGTTCGAGTCGGAAAGCGCCGAGCCGGGGCTTCGCCGCGGCTATGACAAGCCGATCATGATTGCCGGTGGTCTCGCCAACCTGCGTAAATCCGATGTCGAAAAGCGCACGCTGCAGGACGGCGATGCGGTTATCGTGCTCGGCGGACCCGCGATGTTGATCGGCCTCGGCGGCGGCGCGGCGTCTTCGATGGCGGCGGGTTCGAGCTCCGAGGAACTCGATTTCGCGTCGGTGCAGCGCGACAACCCGGAAATGCAGCGACGTTGCCAGCAGGTCATCGATGCGTGCTGGGCACGCGGCGATGCGAATCCGATCGTATCCATCCACGACGTAGGCGCGGGCGGACTTTCGAATGCGATTCCGGAGCTCCTCAACGATTCCGGCGTCGGCGGCCGCATCGATCTTGCCGCTATTCCCAGCGACGATCCGCATCTTTCGCCGATGCAGATCTGGTGCAACGAGTCGCAAGAGCGTTATGTGCTCGGAATTCGGCACGCGGATATCGCGCTGTTTGAATCGCTTTGTGCGCGCGAGCGCTGCCCGTTCGCGGTGGTCGGCACGGCGACAGGCGAGCGGCGACTGATCCTGTCCGATCCGCGACCGTCCGTCGATCGCGGTTCGGCAACGGTCATCGATCTTCCGCTCGACGTTCTGTTCGGCAAGCCGCCGCGCATGCAGCGCGACGCCAAGCACATGCAACAGCGTGTGGACCTCGTGCCCGATATCGCGGGCATCGTCATCGATGAGGCGATCGATCGCGTGTTGCGTGTGCCGGCGGTCGGCAGCAAGTCGTTTCTGATCACGATCGGCGATCGCACGGTCGGCGGATTGTGCTCGCGCGATCCGATGGTAGGTCCGTGGCAGGTTCCAGTCGCCGACTGCGCGGTGACACTCACCGATTTCGACGGCTACACGGGCGAAGCAATGGCGATGGGCGAGCGCACGCCGCTCGCACTGCTCGACGCGGCCGCGTCGGCGCGTATTGCCGTTGGCGAAGCGCTGACGAACATTGCCGCAGCCGACGTGCGACTCGACGAAGTGCGGCTATCGGCGAACTGGATGGCGGCGGTCGGTCATCCCGGCGAAGACGCGGCGCTTTACGACGCCGTGCGTGCGGTCGGCATGGAATTGTGTCCCGCGCTCGGCATCTCGATTCCGGTCGGCAAGGATTCGTTGTCGATGCAGGTGCGCTGGAAGGCACCTGCGCCATGCGCTGGTTCGAATCAAGCGGCCGCGCATTCGGAAGAAGCAAAAACGGAGCGCTTCGCGGCTGCCGTCGAGCCGATCGAACAGCGCACCGTGGCACCGGTTTCGCTGATCGTGTCGGCATTCGCGCGCACGCGCGATGCACGGCGCGCACTGACTCCGCAGTTGCAACTCGATCAGGGCGACAGCGAGCTTTGGCTCATCGATCTCGGCGCCGGCCAATCGCGACTCGGTGGCTCGACGCTGCTGCAGGCGTTCAATCGCGACGGCGGGCTCGTCCCGGATCTCGACGATCCGAAGCGTTTTCGCGCGTTTTTTTCGGCGATCCAGCAGGCGAATGCCGCAGGATTATTGCTGGCGTATCACGATCGCTCCGATGGCGGAGCATTCGTCGCGCTGATCGAAATGGCGCTGGCCGGACATTGCGGTCTCGACATCACGCTCGACGGCTGGGCCGAGAACGCGCTGCAGGATCTGTTCAACGAAGAGCTCGGCGCGATCGTGCAGATCCGCAGCGCCGATCGCGACGCGGTGCGCGCGATATTCGCCGAGCACGATATCGATGCGCTCGTGCACGACGTCGCGCGCATCGCGGATTGCATGCGCGTCCGCCTGCAGCTCGCCGGCACGACGATCGCAGAACGCGATTGGACCGACCTGATGGGCGCGTGGTCGGAAACAAGTCATGCGATGCAACGTCTTCGCGACAATCCCGAGTGCGCCGATTCCGAACGCGAATGGCGCTGCGATGATGACGACCCCGGCATCACGCCAACGCTGACGTTCGATGCGTCCGAAGATATCGCGGCGCCGTACATCGCGAAGGGCGCGCGGCCGAAAGTGGCGATCCTGCGCGATCAGGGCGTGAACGGGCAGGTCGAGATGGCGGCGGGATTCACGCGCGCGGGTTTCGATGCGATCGATGTGCACATGACCGACCTGCAAACCGGGCGCCGGCGGCTCGCCGACTTCTCCGGATTCGCCGCGTGCGGCGGTTTCAGCTACGGCGATGTGCTCGGCGCCGGTCGCGGCTGGGCGGCTTCGATTCTCTACAACGATGCGTTGCGGGAACAGTTCGCCGGATTTCTCGCCGATCCTTCAAAGTTTGCGCTCGGCGTGTGCAATGGCTGCCAGATGCTTGCCGCGCTGAAAGACATCATCCCCGGCGCTGCGCATTGGCCGCGTTTCGTGCGCAACGCGAGCGAACAGTACGAGGCGCGGCTGGTCACGCTCGAAGTATTGGAGTCGCCGTCGATTTTCTTCGCCGGAATGGCCGGCTCGCGCATTCCGGTCGCGGTCGCGCATGGCGAAGGCCGCACGTCATTCACGAATGAGAGCGACGCGAAGCGCGCGAAAGCCTGCGTGCGTTTCGTCGACAACCGCGGGGTCGCGACGGAACGTTTTCCGCTGAACTCGAATGGCTCGGCCGGTGGGCAGGCGGGTTTCACGACGGACGACGGTCGCGTGACGATCCTGATGCCGCATCCCGAACGCGTCATGCGCAGCGTGCAGATGAGCTGGCGTCCGCGCGAGTGGGGCGAAGATTCGCCATGGATGCGCATGTTCCGCAATGCGCGCGTTCGGGTCGGATAGTGCGTCTTTCTCCGGTCCATGAGTTCGCGCTCAAGGCCGCGCTCTGGCTTCCGCTGAGTTTCGTGATCTGGTTCTGGGCCGCGCCGCTGTGGGTGTGGCCCGCGGCCGCGTTGGCTAAATCAGTGCTGCTCGGATTTTGGCCGAGCCTCTTCACCGCGTTGAATCAAGGCGGCGATGTGCTCGATGCGTCCGGCCGCGCGGTCGCGCATGCGGGTTATCTGCTCACGTTGACGACGTCGGTCACGGTCACCGTTCCAGCAAGCGCGGGCAGCGCGGGCGGCGTCGGCGTTCTCGAGCCAACGCTGAATCCGATGGTCTACGCGTATTCGCTGCCGCTCTTTACCGGGCTTGCGATGGCGACGCCGCTTACCACTCCGCGGCGCCTTGTGGAACTTCTGATCGCGTTCGTCGTGATCTGGATCGCGCAGGCGTTCGGCATCGTCGCCGAAAGCCTCAAGTTCGTGGCCTTCGAAGCCGGCGCGGCAGGCGCGGCAGCGATTGCGCGCGCTGGCCTCGCGCCGAACGCGATCGCGCTGGCCTACCAATTCGGGTTTCTGATCCTGCCTGCGGTCGTGCCGGCGGCGCTGTGGATCGGCCTGAACCGGCGGTTCATCGAGCGTCTGGTGCGTCCGGATCGGGAACCCGGGGTGTAAACGGCGGTCTGAACAACCCCGAGAGAGACGATCCGGACACCCGCGCCGCGGGCGTCCACAGCCGCGAGGACGTACTACGGCGGCACCGCGGTCTGCGGTGCGGCCCGAATTCACGTGGCCGATCGGCGTCCGGGCACTGGGTATGGAACAATTCGCGGCGGGCCGAGAGCCCGTATCAGATAGCAGGACACCATGGCAGCCGTTGCACCCATCGCACCCACGACTTCACATGCCGCCGAGGGCAGCCTCGACGATCGCATCTGCCATTTCCTGGTCGCGCAGGGGCACCTGAAGGACACCGATCTGGTTCGCGGTCGCCGGTTGCATCAGGAGGACCCGGGTTCGGGCAGCCTCGTCTCGTTACTGACGCGTCTTGGCCTCGTTTCCGAACGCGAAATGGCCGAGGCGGTTTCGGAATTGCTTTCTCTGCCGCTCCTTTCGGCGAAGGAATTTCCGGATACGCCGCCGGCCAGCGTGCAGACGTCAGTGCGCTTCTTGAAGCACCACCACATCTGCCCGATCGGCGAGAGCGAAAACGAAGTCACGCTGCTGGTCGCCGATCCGGCCGACCGGTTTCCGATGCAGGCGCTCGAGCTCGCGACGGGACGCACGGTCAAGCTCAACATCGGTATGCGCAGCGAGATCGACGATCTCATCGAGCGCTACTACGGCTCGGGCCGTTCGGCGATGGGCACCATCGTCGAGAACCTCACCGACGACAACAACCGCAGCGAAGACGACATCGAGCATCTGCGCGATCTCGCGTCCGAAGCGCCGGTCATTCGCCTGGTCAATCTGATCATCCAGCGCGCGGTCGAACAGCGCGCGTCGGATATCCATGTCGAGCCGTTCGAGAATCGCCTGAAGGTGCGTTACCGCATCGACGGCGTGCTGCACGAAGTCGAATCGCCGCCGGCCGCGTCGACCGCGGCGGTGATCTCGCGCGTCAAGATCATGGCCAAGCTCAACATCGCCGAGCGCCGCCTGCCGCAGGACGGACGCATCATGATCCGCGTGCAGGGCAAGGAGCTCGACCTTCGCGTTTCGACGGTGCCGACCGCGCACGGCGAGTCGGTGGTCATGCGTATTCTCGATCGCGAAGCGATCGTGTTCGATTTCCACTCGCTCGGCTTCACCGATCAGTTTCTGCAGAAGTTCATCAACGTGCTGGAACTCCCGCACGGCATTCTGCTGGTCACGGGTCCGACCGGCTCGGGCAAGACGACGACGCTGTACACCGCGCTCTCGAAACTCAATACGCCGGACGTCAAGATCATCACGGTCGAGGATCCGGTCGAATACCAGATCGAAGGCATCAACCAGATCCAGGCCAAGCCGACCATCGGTCTCGACTTCTCGCATGCGCTGCGCTCGATCGTGCGTCAGGATCCGGACATCATCATGATCGGCGAAATGCGCGATCTGGAAACCGCGCGCATCGCGATCCAGTCGGCGCTGACCGGCCACTTGGTGCTGTCGACGTTGCATACCAACAATGCCGCCGGCGGCGTCACGCGCATGCTCGACATGGGCGTCGAGGACTATCTGCTCACATCGACCGTCAATGGCATTCTCGCGCAGCGCCTCGTGCGCAGGCTCGACCGCTCGACGTCCGAGGCGTACGAACCGCTGCCGGAAGTCATCAAGGAATTCAATCTCGACAAGTTCACCGACGAGCGTCCGATCAAACTCTACAAACCAGGCTCGTCGGTCGCGAATCCAACCGGTTACTACGGACGCACCACGATCATGGAATTCCTGGTCATGACGGACAACCTACGCCGCATGATCATGCAGCACGCGGGCATGGGCGATCTCGAAGAAGCGGCGCGCAAGGAAGGCATGCGCACGATGTACGAGGACGGCCTGGTCAAAGCGCTGCAGGGACAGACGACGATCGAGGAAGTACTGCGCGTGACGCAGGAGAGCTGATGAAGCCGGGATTGGGGATTCGCGATTCGGGATGGCGGCTTGACACGCGCATCCCGTTTTGCGCGCCCGGAATTCGCCTTTCACCATCCCTAATCCCTAATCCCGAATCCCGGCTTTCCACCACCCCATGACCCTCTTCTATTACAAGGCCGTCGCGCCGTCGGGCGAAACCCTCGATGGGCAGATGGATGTCGGCACGCACGACGATGTCATCGGCAAGCTGCAGGACGCCGGCAACATCCCGCACGAAGTGCGCGAGGCCGATGGTGGCGATTCGCTCGGTCTGGTCGCCGCACTGTTCAAGCGTGCAACGCTGCGCGAGGCGCAGGTCCTGCAGTTCACCCAGATGCTGGCGACGCTGCTCGGTGCGGGGCAGCCGCTCGATCGCGCGCTGCAGATTCTGCTTGATCTCCCCGAAAGCGTGAAAGCCAAGCACATGCTCGAACGTGTGCGCGATCAGGTGCGCGGCGGCACGCCGCTGTCCGATGCGCTCGAAGCCGAGCACGGCAGCTTCTCGAAACTTTACGTCAACATGGTGCGCGCCGGCGAAACGGGCGGCTCGCTCGACACCACGCTGGCGCGTCTGGGCGACTATCTCGAACGCAGCCGCGCGCTGAAGAGCAGCGTGATCAACGCGATGATCTATCCGGCGTTCCTGGTCGGCATGGTGCTGTTCTCGCTGATGATCCTGTTGGTCTATGTCGTGCCGCAGTTCGCGCCGATGTTTGCCGACATGAATGTCGAGATGCCGCTGATCACCAAGATCGTGCTTGCGGTCGGCTCGACGCTGCAGAGTTTCTGGTGGCTGATCATCGTGCTGGTCGTGCTCGGCATCGGCTGGTTCCGTCGGCAGATGGCCAATCCCGAATCGCGGCTCAAGATCGACGAGCGCCTGTTGCGCATGCGCATCATCGGCGACGTCACGCGCAAGATCGAAACCGCGCGACTCGCTCGCACGCTCGGAACACTTCTCAAGAACGGCGTGCCGCTGCTGACCGGGCTCGCCACCGCGCGCAACGTCATGAACAACACGGTGCTCGCGCAATCCGTCGAGCAGGCTGCCGAAGAGGTCAAGACCGGCGGCGGTCTCGGCTATGCGCTGGCGCAATCCAAGCGCTTTCCGAAGCTCGCGCTGCAGATGATCAGCGTCGGCGAAGAATCGGGCGAGCTCGATACGATGCTGATGAAAGTCGCCGACACGTTCGATGTCGAAGTGAAGAACACGCTGGACCGGTTGCTGGCGGCGCTGGTTCCGGCGACGACGATCGTGATGACCGTCGTCGTCGCGATGATCATGCTGGCGATCGTGCTGCCGATCATGAACATTGCCGGCGCGGTGCACTAGAGCCGGAAATCGGATTCGGGATTAGAGATAAAAACGAGGACACCATGAACATGGCATCGCAACGGAACACCCGCCATCTGCCGCGCGCCGCAGGCTTCAGCTTGATCGAAATGCTCGCGGTGATCGTGCTGATCGGCATCGTCGCCGGCATCGTCGTGCAGCAGGTCGGCAAGAACGTCGACAAGGGCAAGTACGGCGCGGGCAAGGCTCAGGTGCAGGCGCTGTCGGGAAAGATCGAGGCGTACGCGCTCGACAACGGCTCGCCGCCGGCGCGCCTGGAAGACCTCGTCAGCAAGCCCGGCAACGCGGCGAACTGGATGGGTCCGTACGCGAAGGAATCCGATCTCAAGGATCCGTTCGGTCATGAATTCCAATACAAGGCGCCGGGCGATCACGGCGACTTCGACGTTCTGTTTTTCGGCAAGGACGGACAAGCCGGCGGCGACGGCGTCAACGCCGACTGGGGTAATTGGCAGTAAGAGATGCGATTCGGGAATCGGGATTCGAGGTTCGGCAAAGCACGGCGGCATGCGTCGTGTCGCGCGCGGCATTTCAGCGCGCGACGATCGAACACCGGATCAACGGCCCGGAATTTCCGAATCGCAAACATGGGATCGCGTCGGCGCGGATTCACGCTGATCGAGTTGATGGCGGTGATTCTGCTGCTGGCGATCGCGCTGACCGCGGTGACGTTCTCGTTTTCGAAGAGCCTGCGCAGCGCGCGTGTCAGTGCCGCGAGCCGCGATCTCGTTGCCGCGCTGCGATACACGCGCGGCCAGGCCATCGTGAAGGGAAGGCAGGAAGTACTGCTGCTGAACCTCGATAACAACTCGTACACCGCGCCCGGCAAATCGCCGGTCAAGTTGCCGAGTGATATGACGCTGCGCCTCACCACTGCCGCGCAGGAGACCAACGGCAATTCCGGCGACATCCGTTTTTTTGCGGACGGGAGCTCGACCGGCGGACACATCTCGGTCATGCAGGATCGCCGGGAATGGCGCATCAATGTGGCGTGGCTGACGGGCGACATCGCGCTCGACGAGCATCCGCAGTAGCGAAATTGACTACCGAACTAAAGCAGTCGAATCGAGTCCAGATTGTCGTGAAACGAAAACACGCACCCATCGCCATACATCGGCAGGCTGGATTCAGCCTGATCGAGATGGTCGCTGCGTTTCTCGTTTTCGCGATCGGCATCGGCGTGCTGATGCAGGTACTCGCTTCGTCAATGCACAGCGCGCGCACGTCGACCGACTACACGATGGCTGCGCTCTGGGCCGAATCGAAGCTCGATATCGTCGGCGTCGGCACAGAGATCGAACCCGGCAGCACGAGCGGACGCTTCGACGACAACTACAGCTGGCAGCTCGACATCCAGCAGATCGATCCGCAGAACATCGAACCGCCGCCGCAGATTGCTCCCGGAATGGGTTCCGCGCAGAACACCGGGCTACAGCAGCGCTCCACCAGCGGCGCCGGCAATCCCGGTGCGCTGCAAGTGGCTCCGTTCGATCTCTACGAGCTCGATCTCACCGTATTCTGGGGCGGCCGTTATGGATCGGCGCAGCACAGCGCACGCTTCAGCACGTTGCGCGCGATGAATCCGGACCCGAACAACGCGATGGGCCTGACCGGTCAACCGAATCTTGGTCAGCAAGGCGCGGGGGCGAAGCGATGAACGCGATCGCCGCACGGCGCACGATGAATGGTTTCACGTTGCTCGAGGTGATGCTCGCGATCGTCTTGCTGGCGCTGCTTCTCGCCGGTACCTGGGGCGCGATCCACACTGCGGTGCGCGCGATGCATTCCGGCGAAGACGTGATCGATCGCACCAATCGCCTGCGCGTGGCCGAGGAATTCACGCGTCATCAGATCAGCCGCATCCTGCCGCTCGCTTACGGGACCGATCAGAGCACCGGCACCAATTTTGTGTTCGAGGGCAGCGGTGATTTCATGCGTTTTGTAGCGCCGATGCCGGGCTATCTGTCCAAAGGCGGCCCGTATGTGCAGACGCTGCGCCTGGTCGGCAGCCGCAGCGGCGGCAAGGAATTGCAGTTCACCGATACGATGCTCAACGGCTTCGACATCGACGACAAGGAATCATCGCCGGCCGATCCCGCCGTGTTGCTCGATCAGATTCAGGACGGCCGTTTCGAATACCGCACGCTCGATGATCAGGGCGAGCTCACCGACTGGTCCGATCAATGGGACGATCCGAGCGTCACGCCGGTGATGGTGCGCATCCGCATCATCATGCGTCCCGAGGCGCGCGTCGAATTTCCCGTGATGGATATTCCGTTGATGCTCGATGTCGGCGCATCGCGCGGCATGGGACGGCCGGGCTCGGTCATCAATCCGCGCGCCATGGGCGGCTTGCGTCCGCGTCCGCTCGGAGGCAATCAGTGATCGGCCCGCGCGCGATCGCGCGTTCGAATGCGCGCGGCATCGCGTTCGTGCTGGTGCTTTGGGTCATCGCCATGCTGTCGATTCTGCTCGGCAGTTTTGCGCTGGTCGCGCGCACGGAGAACCTGCAGTCGCGTCATCTCTTCGATACGACGCAGGCGCGCTACGCGGCCGAAGCGGGACTCAATCTGGCGATCTATGAGCTGCGCAAATCAGATCCCGCGCAACGCTGGATGGGCGATGGCCGGCCATACCGTTTCGGATATGGCGATGCCGAGATCGAGCTCGAGATCACCGACGACTCCGGCAAGATCGACATCAATGCCGCGAGCGGCGATCTGTTGACGAATCTGTTCATGGGGCGCGGCGTGCCGATGGATCAGGCACAGGCACTGGCCGATGCGATTCAGGACTGGCGCGATCCGGATGATCTCAAACATCCGAACGGCGCCGAGGCGCCGGAGTACAAGGCCGCGGGTCTTTCGTACACGCCGAAGAACGCACCGTTCGACACGGTATCCGAACTGCAGCAGGTGCTCGGCATGACGTACGATCTCTACGAGAAGATCGAGCCCGGCATCACGATTTATTCCGGTCGTAATTCGCCGAGCGCGAGTTACGGCAACGAAGTCGCGCTGCAGGCAATGTATCCCGACGCATCGCCCGAGCAGATTCAGCAATTCATTCAGCAGTTGCAGTCGCAGATTCCCGGCTCCGGTGCGCAGCCCGTACTTGCGCCCGACGGCACGCCTGTCGTGGCAGCTGGCGGCGGCCTCACGTATAGTGTGAAAGCCCGTGCCACGCTGCCGAATGGCGCCAGCACGGTCCTCGATGCAACCATCCGCATGGGCGGGGTCAGCGCGGCCGGTCGGCCGTTCGTGATCCTGCGCTGGCGAGATGGGGAAGCCTCTTAACTCTCGTGAATCCCGTTATCGACAGACAACTGGCTCGTCTGCGGACGCGTCTTGCCAAGACGCCGCTGCCGGGCTATTTCGCGTGGTGGGGCCGCCAGCTGGTCGCGTGCCTGCCGGCGCGTTGGCGCGCGCTCGTCGAGGAACGATCGGAATCGCTGCTGCTCGATTTGCGCGGCGATGAGATGATCGTATGGCGTGAACGCGCCGATCACGCCAGCGAATACGCGCGCATCGCGCGCACGCTGCCGAGTGAAGCGCAGGGCGCCGAGTTTCAACGCCTGCGCGCGGCGATCGACGATCCGTCGGTGCGCACGATCTTTGTCATTCCGGCCGAACGCGTACTGCAACGGACCTTGAGTCTGCCGGCGGCCGCCGAAGACAATCTGCGCCAGGTGCTCGCGTTCGAGATGGATCGGCAGACGCCATTCAAGGCTGATCAGATTTATTTCGACAGTCGTGTGCTCGGACGCGATGCGAGCGGGCGCAATCTTCTGGTCGAACTCGTTCTGCTGCCGCGTGCTCAACTCGATCAGGAAATCGCCGCGTTGCCGGCCGGCGCGTCGGCACTCGATGGTGTCGATGCGTGGCGAGCGGCGCCGGGTGGCGAGCGTCGCCAGATCAATCTATTGCCGCAGGAGCGCCGCGCGCGCCGGCGCGACATGCGCCTGCCGCTGAATCTCGGACTCATCGCGCTGGCCGTGGTGTTGCTCTTCGTCAACATGGACGAGTCGCTGACCAATCGCGCGGCCGCGGTCGAGTCGATGCGTGCCGAAGTGGAGAAATCCAATGTCGACGCGCGTCAGGTCGCGGCGCTGCGCAAGACACTCGCCGATTCGGTCGCCGGCGCAAATTTTCTCAGCGACAAGAAGCGCAATAGTCCGCTCACGGTCGCGGTGCTCGATGATTTGAGTCGCCGTCTTCCCGAAGACACTTTCCTCGAACGCCTGCAGATCGAGAACGGCGAAATCCAGTTGCAGGGTCAGGCGAAGGAGGCGGCGAAACTGATCTCGCTGCTCGGCTCGTCCGGATGCCTTGGCGATCCGCGATTGCAGGGCCAGATTCAGCCCGACGCGCGCACCGGCAAGGAACGTTTTCAGATCACAGCCGATGCGAAGCCATGCAACGGGACACCGACCGCAGCGAAGATGACGTCAGCATCCGACGCGTCGGCGGCAGACCAGCACGATGCCGGTAGCTCCGACGCGCCGAAGAAAAAGGACGCGGCTAACGCGACGAAACCGGATGCACCGAAGAAGAACCCCGCGGTGATTGACGGAGCGGCGGCGCGCGAGAAGCAGCGCACGCAGCAACAGCAGCAGCAACAGCGCGCCATGCGCAAGGATCCCAATCATGGCGCAAAGTAAATCCAAGCCCAGAGACGGCCGCTTCCTTGCGGTGGTGATTCTGCTGATCGTGCTGCTACTGGTCTATCTGATCGGCATTCACTGGTGGTTCGTCGCGCCGCATCTGCAATTCCGTGCGGACATGCAGGATCTTCGCGATCAGCAATTGCGCTTCCGCCAGGCTGCCGCGCAAAAGCCGGAGATCGAACAGCGGCTCGCCGCGATCCACGCGCGCGAGCAGAGCAACCAGGCGTTTCTCACCGACACCGATCAGAACGCGGCGTCGGCGTGGTTGATCCAGCGCCTCAATCAGGCGATCACCGATCACGCCAAGGACGAGAAGCGCTGCTCTTCCAATGGCGCACAACCGTATAACGGCGGCGAAGAGGAGTTGTACAAGCACGTCACCGTGCAGGCCCGGCTGCGCTGCGATCTCGAACCGCTCGCGGCGATCCTCTACGATCTGGAGAACAGCAAACCGTATCTGTTCGTAGACCAGCTCATGATCTACAAGCAGCAGAGTTATCAGCCGCCCGGCAGCAAGGTCGTGGCGAGTCCGCTCGACGTGCGGTTCAACCTGACCGGCTACTTGCGCCAGCCGGGCAAGGCGCCGCCGCAACCGAAGGCTGCGAAATGAACGTCCGCGTCGCGCGACTGACGACGACCGCGCTCGGCGCCGCTTGCGGCTTCCTGCTGCTCGTTGCGCTGCTGCAATACGCGGGCGTCGGGCGCGGTTACGGCTGGGCAGAGGACGATCCATCCAGCGCGCCGTCGTTGCCCGGCGGCGGTACTGTCGATGACAAGCCGCTGAAACTGCCGCCCGAATCGGCATTCGCGGAAGTCGACGCGCATCCGCTCTTCAACGAGGACCGCCAGCCGACGCCCGTCGACGCGAGTGCCTCCGATGCCAGCGCGCCGCTTAGTCCGCTCAACATCACATTGACGGGCATCGTGTCGACGTCTTCGGTCAAAATCGCGATGGTTCAGGACAAGGCGCGGAACCAGTCGGTAGCGTTGAAGGTCGGAATGCCGCTGGAAGGAGATCAGGCGAGCTGGACGCTGGTCGAAGTCAAGCCGCGCAGCGTCGTTTTTCGCAGCGCGGCCAACGAGCGCACGGAAGTCGAGTTGGAGACTTCGGTCGCACCGCCGCCCAAGCCCGCGCCATCGCACAACACGCACGCGACGGCGCCGGCCACCGCCAAGGCCACCGCCACGGGCGGCACGAACACGAAAGACAGCAAGCGAACGGATTCGGGCGACCTCGCCAAGCGCATCGAGGAACGTCGTCGCCAGATGCGCGAAGATGCGGAAAATCTCCGCAAACAGGGCGGCAAAGGCAAACCGCCCCCGCCGCCGCCTTCACCGGCACCACCCAAGCAGTGACGGAGCAAACACGTGCCCTCTAGATTGATTGCCCCGCTGACCGCCTGCGCGCTCGTGCTGCTGGCCGGTTGCGCGACATCGCCCGAAAAGCCCACCGAACAGACGGCGGCGAAGACCGACATTCTGACGCCGGACACGATATTGAAGCCGGCTGCGCCGATCGAAACGAGCGGGCCGGAAACCGGCATCTCGATTTCCGCGCAGACACTGTCGGATCAGGAGCCGCCCAAGCCCGAGCTCCAGGTCGGCACGGGCAAGTTCTTCACCAAGCAGCCGCAAGTCAGAACGACCGGCACCGGCGAAGCCGATGTCGTCTTCAATTTTGAGAATCAGCCGATCCAGGCCGTGATCAAGGCGATCCTCGGCGACCTCCTGCAGGAAAACTACACGATTGCGCCGAACGTCGGCGGCAATGTCACGTTCTCGACGTCGAAGCCGATCCGTCGTTCCGAAGCATTGCCGGTGCTGCAGACATTGCTGTCGGCCAATGGCGTCAGCCTCGTGCAACAGAACGGCCGCTATACCGTGCTGGCCACCAAAGATGCGATCGCCGGCCGGCTTGCGCCGAGCACGGCGTCGATTGCATCGGCCAAGGGCTACGAGCTGCGTATCTTTCCGTTGCAATACGTCTCGCCGAGCGAAATGGCCAAGCTCATGAAGCCGTACGCGCGGCCCGAGGCGTTCATCAATATCGATCCGAACCGCAGCCTCCTGGTCATGGCGGGCACGGCCGAGGAACTGCAGAACTATCAGCAGACCATCGAAACGTTCGACGTCGATTGGCTGAAAGGCATGTCGGTCGGTGTGTACACGTTGCAGCACGTCGATGTCACCAAACTATTGCCCGATCTCCTCAAGATTTTCGGCACCGACGGCGAGTCGCCGCTGGCCGGCATGTTCCGTTTCATGCCGATCGAGCAGACCAATGCGCTGGTCGTGATCACGCCGCAGCCGGAGTACCTAAAGAGCGCGGAGGAGTGGCTGTATCGGCTCGATCGCGGCGGCGCCGAGAACGCGACGCAGCTCTATGTATACAACGTAAAAAATCTCAAGGCGCCCGATCTCGCCGATTATCTCAGCCAGATCTTCCTCGGCACCACGACCGGCAGCTCGCATCGCAGCACCACCGGCAGCGTCGCGCCGGGCTTGCGTCCGACCACGCTTGGCACTCGAGGTGGCGGCGGCGTCGGCGGCGGTGGGTCGAACACGACCATGAGTTATCAGAATTCGCTCCGTCCGCAATCGGACCGCGAAAAGAACGCGCCCGCCACAGGCACGACCACGCCCAACGCCACCGGCGCAGCAGCGCAGGGCAAGCCGGAAACCGACATTCGCATTTCGGCGATAGAAGAAAACAATCAGCTGATGATCCAGGCGAACCCGAGCGAGTGGTCGCGTATCGAAGCGGCGATCAAGAAACTCGATGTCGTGCCGCTGCAGGTGCAGATCGAAGCGCGCATTCTCGAAGTGTCGCTGACCGGAGATCTGAATTTCGGCGTGCAGTGGTATCTGACGGGATTGATCGGCACCGCTACGGGCTCGGCGGAGGCTAACGGCAGATACGGTCCGGACTTCACCGGCAATTCGCACGATCGTCATCGTACATCGCTGGGTGCGACTAACAACGTCACTCCGACCGGCAACCAGGGTTTCTTCTATTCGTTCCTCAACAAGAATTTCGAGGTCGCAATTAGTGCGCTCGAACAGAACGGGACGGCAAAGTCATTGGCTGCGCCTTCGTTGCTCGTCGCGAATAATCAGGAAGCGCAGATCAATGTCGGTCAGCAGATTCCGGTCGTGCAGACGTACTACAACGGTCTCGGCACGGTCTCTAACACGAACGGCTCGACCTCGCTCGCGCAGACCGGCACGGTGCAATACCTCAATACCGGCGTCACGCTCGACGTCAAGCCGCGCGTGAATCCGGGTGGCCTCGTCTATCTCGACATCCAGCAGGAAGTTAGCAATCCCGGCGCGCCCGGTGTCCCGGGAGGAAACCCGCCGATCAATCAGCGCTTGATCCAGACACAGGTTGCGGTGCAGAGCGGCGAAACGCTGCTCCTCGGCGGCCTCATCCAGGACAACCAGACGCAGAATCAGACCGGCCTGCCGCTGATCAGCAAGGTGCCGTTTCTGAGGAACCTATTCGGCAGCACCACGAACCACAAAGACCGCACAGAGTTGATCGTGCTGATCACTCCGCGCGTCATCAAGAACAGCGACGAAGGACGCCAGGTCACTGAGGAATACACGCGCCAGTTCCAATCGCTCGCGCCGCTGCGTAACGAAATGCATCAGCCGCAGCAGCCCTCGACAACCGCGCCGCCACAACCGCAACCGCAACAGCCGACACCCGCGGCCACTGAACCACTCAAGCAGCAAGAGGACACGCCGCATGATCATTGATCGCCCCCGACTCGCGACGCTCGGCGCGCTCGCGTTATTGCTCGGAGGCTGCAATCTGGGCAAGGACAGCGCGGCGGAAGTCGACACGCGCGCTGTCGAACGTTGGAACTATCTGATCGCGCATCAAGCGGAGAAGGCGTACGACTATCTCAGTCCCGGCACGCGCGAAACGCAAACGCGCGAGAGCTACGCAGCGCTGATGAATAACCGGCCGGTGAAATGGCTCTCCGCAAAGTTCAATCGCAAGGAGTGTGATGTTGATCGCTGCAAGGTCTACATCGATGTGAGGTACTCTGTTGCCATGGCCAGAGCGGGCGCGACTGGCAAGCCGATTGAGACAACCAGCACTCAAAGTGAGATCTGGGTACACGTCGACAACGGTTGGTATTTTCTACCCAAGTAATTGAATTCGCAGCCAGAAGTGAGGGAAAGAGGCGGGGATTGCACGCCCCTTTCCTTTGCCTTAACATGGCGGCGCTGTTGCCTAACCTAACCCTGCCAAGGTGGGGCTCCGTACCTTTCGGAGTGAGGTTGGCGGTAAAGCAAAAAGCCCTGTGGTCAAATTAGGAGTGTTGTGATGAAGAGAAACAGCTTGACGACTGCCGTCGTCGCCGGCATCGCTGGCGTCGCTGGCTTCGCGGGCCTGGCGAATGCCGTCGACCTGAATCCCGATGGTCTCGGCCAGGTTCTCATCTATCCCTACTACACCGTCAACATCGGCCAGGACACGCTGTTCTCCGTGATCAATACGGATCCGGTCAATGGCAAGGCGGTCAAGGTCCGTTTCCTCGAAGGCTATAACAGCCGCGAAGTTCTGGACTTCAACTTGTATCTCTCGCCGAACGACGTGTGGACGGCGGCTGTCACGCAGGTCTCCGATGACGGCGGTGCGCAGGTAAGCACGACCGATCAGAGCTGTACCGACCCGAGCGTGCTGGCGAATTCGCCGGTTGCGTTCCGTTCGGCTGCGTACGACGGCACCGGCCCGGTTCCGGCCGATGAAGGTCCGCAGGACATCACGCGTACTCGCGAAGGCTACATCGAGCTGATCTCGATGGGCGACATCGATCCCACCAGCGAACTCGCCGGCGACGTGTTCCACGTCGGTGGCGTGCCGCCGAATTGCGGTGGCATCAATGATGCCGTTGCTGCTGCTGGTATCGTTCCCCCGACCGGTGGCCTGTTCGGCGATACCGACATCACCGACGTTGGCCTCGGCACGGTTTATCCGTACAACGCCGACGCGATCGACGGCTTCTCGGAAATCCCGCTGTACTCGCCGAGCTCGAACCTCAACCCGTCGCTGCAGGACGCCAACAACCCATCGGTTGCGACGTTCGGCGTGGCGCGTGCATTCGTGTTCGAAGGCGGTGGTGCGCTCCTGACGGCGGACTATGCCAACGGTATCGATGCGGTGAGCGCGGTCTTCATGTCCGACGCGATCTACAACGAATACGTCGTCGGCGGTTCGTTCGCGGCGAATTCGGATTGGATCGTCACCTTCCCGACGAAGCGCTTCTACGTCGATAAGGATCTGTATCCGCTGAACCCGACGGCGCCGTTCGTCGAGCCGTTCCACAGCCCGGGCGAGTCGAACGTTGTTGTCGTCCCGAGCATCTACGATCGCGAAGAGGACACGACGGTTCAGCAGGGCGACTTCTCGCCGCCTGTCTCGTCGCAGCCGAACTCGCTGCCGTTCGAAGTCAACGTCATCAGCTTCCTGACCGATACCACGGCGGGCGCTCCCTCCGGAGTGTTGGGCTCGATCCTGCGTCCGAACATCAATCCGTTCGCGACTGCCGGCTGGCTCAAGCTTGACCTGATCTCGGGCGACGGTGGCGTGCATCAGCTGGCTGGTGGTGTGACCCCGGCCGACGTCGGCGTGACCTTGAACGGTCTGCCGGTGACGGGCTACTGGGCAATCAACGTGATCAACGCCAATGCTCAGCCGGGCCTGCTGGCCAACTACGGCGGTCTGTTCCGTCATCGCGCGAGCCGTTCGTGCGTTGGCGCCGATCCGGCCTGCTCGTAATCTGTATCGTGTAGTTGTGTAAAAAAGGGGGCCTCCGGGCCCCCTTTTCTTTTGACCACTTTCAGGGAGATTTTTGCGGAGTTTGACCAGATACGCTGGCAAGCTCAGGGATTTAAGTTAGAATCCGCGGCGTTTCCCGTGACTTAAGCACTACGTTGGAACCCCTATGTCCGTTGCATTACGTCGTACCGCTTCGCTCCTGCCGGCATTGATCGCAATATTTGGTGCTCTGGGCACCGCCAATGCCCAAGTCACCATCCACCTCACCACGACGCAACAGACGAACTGCGATGTGGTAACTGACGCAAACGGCCTGACGCTCGCCCCAGGCGGCACAGACCTGACGGCGACGGGAGTAACGCTCTCAGGCACCGGATGCGGCGGTGGCGGCGGAGCGCCGCCCACACCCGATAATTTCCTGTTGACCGTGTCGGCCGCGCCCGTCACCGGGACACCGTTCACCGTCAGCTGGACAGTCACCGGAGCCACCACGTGCACCGGCTCGGCGAGCATCAACGGCAGCTCCGCGACGTTGTCCGGATGGACTGACGTCACGAGCGCCACGTCTCCGCGCAACGTCATCGCGACGACCGCCGGAACCTACACGCTTTCGCTGACCTGCTCTAACACGAGCGGATCCGCGACGAGCCTGCCTGCCATTGTCGTCGTCGCGCAAGGCGCGGGCGGCAACTGTCCGGCAGGGCAGGACACGGTGAGCGACATCCACTATCTGCCGGAACCTCCGGCGCATGTCCGCCACGCGGTCGATCTGACGTTGTGGGACAACATCTGGGGACATATCAGCGAGAACGACAACGTGACGCCATGGCCTGGCGTTCCGGGTGCGAGCCCGACGATCTGGACGATCGGCAAGACTCAATATGTCGGTGCCTTGTTCCACGTCGGCACGCCCTCGCCATCGTTGTCCGGTCACTACGTGAACGTCTCTTACGGCGCGGGCCCGAATCTGGACATGTCGATCAGCACGACCTGCGGTGATTTCACGGGCGGCGGACAGGCAGGCTGCGTGAAGAACAACGTGCCGTCCGACGGCTCGGGTCTGGTCTACTACCGCATCGGCAATCCGACGAGCTTCTGGTGCTCGCTGTCGCCGAACACGGACTATTACCTCAACGTTCGCTTCCACGATCCGAACACGACCGGACCTGGCTGCACCGGCGATTTCTGCAAGAGCACGATCGAGAACTATTTCGGTCAGTAATGAAGCCCGCCTAGCGACTCGTCCGAATCCCGGACGAGTCGCTGCACTTTCGCGGTCGCGGCATCGAAGCGAACTATCGCTTCCCCTGATGGTCCTAGCGGGCATCCCGCTTTCGCTGTTTCTGGAGTTTC
>Ga0157372_10001983_pt1 | contig 22252 bp, 17 predicted proteins | sample C55metaG_FD_115307 | JGI IMG/M metagenome (GOLD analysis project Ga0157372, IMG submission 115307) | Corn rhizosphere microbial communities from Kellogg Biological Station, Michigan, USA - C5-5 metaG | ecosystem: Host-associated > Plants > Roots > Rhizosphere > Soil | place: USA: Michigan... | reverse complement strand
GAAGCCGACATTACTCCTGCCAATCTCAACCGTCTGAGCGAAGGTTTCAAGAAATTCGGCACTACTGTTGAGAAGATCAGCGATGTATCCGGCGCACTGGCTGCCACTACTGATTATACCAATAAGACGAAAGAAGCCGCTTTGGCCCTGGATAGCATGAAGGGCGCTTACCAGAATGCTACCAATACCATCGGCAGCTTCAACGCCGCTGCTGACAGCACCAAGCAATTCCACACACAGGTACAGGTACTGACCAAGAATCTGGGCAGCCTGAATGCTATCTATGAGCTGGAACTGCAGGATACCAACAACCACCTGAAGGCTATGAACAGCTTCTATGGCAATTTGGTGAAAGCATCCGAGACAATGCAAGGCAGCGTATCCGACGCTAAGAAAACACAGGAACAAATTGCTCTGCTCGCTAAGAACCTGGGTAATCTGAACCATGTGTATGGCAATATGCTGAGCGCAATGCAAGGCCGCCAATCCTAATATCAAGATATCTACCAGCCCGTTTTGTCCGGTGCACCATTATGAAAAACTACTATTCGGAAAAAAAATAATTTACTGACCCATGTCTTTACCTAAAGAACCGCGGCAGAAGATGATCAACATGATGTATTTGGTGCTTACAGCCCTGCTGGCACTGAATGTATCCGTCGAGGTGTTGAACGCCTTCAAGACCGTGAATCATAGCATAGAAGGTTCCAACGATGTTGTGACCGCCAAAAATAACCAGACCTACAAGGCCTTTGGTGACGCTCTCGCTGACTCAAAGACTACTGAAAAAGCAAAGCCCTGGGCTCCCAAAGCTTATGAGGCTCAAAAGCTTTCCGGCAACCTTTGCAAGTACATCGAGGATCTGAAGAACCAGCTGATCGAGCAGTCCAGCCCCCAGGTGAAGGACGGCAAGAAAGAATTCAGCGATGGTAACCTGGACGCCACTACCCGTATCATGGATACGAAGGGTGAAGGTCCCAAATTGTATCAGAGTCTTGTCGACTACAAGGCCAAGCTGCTTGGCCTGCTGGATCCCGCCAATTATCCCGACCAGCCGGATAATATAAAGGAGGATCTCCGGAAGGATAAAGCGCGTTTTGAAAAGGAATTGCCTTTGGACCTCAGCATTCCTGCATCCGAGGCAGGCAATGCCCTGACAGGGAATACGCCCAAAGACTGGACCATCCGTTATTTCCATATGACGCCCACTATCGCGGGTTTGACCATCCTCAGCAAATTCCAGAGCGATGTAAAGAACTCGGAGAGCCAGGTCATCGACTATCTGTTCAAGAAGATCGGTGAAGTAAAAGTGGTGTTCGACCAGTTCCAGCCCCTGATCGGTACGAATGCTACCTATCTGATGCCGGGTGATGAGCTGGAAGTTACGGCCGGTGTCGGCGCCTTCAGCGCTGCCGCCAAGCCCAAGATCAGCATTAACGGTCAGCCCCAGAATGTGGGTGCAGATGGTACTGCAGACTATAAAACAAAGGTCAGCTCTACCGGTACTGTTAACGTAAAGATCGAATATATCAAGCCCGATGGCAGCACCGGCACCATTGATAAAGCTGTAAAATATACGGTTGGTACGCCCTCCGGCGCCTCCGTGTTTTTGGAAAAGATGAACGTACTGTACGTGAAGGAAGACAACCCCGTGAAGATCTCCGGTGGTAGCGTAGGTGCGGAAAAAGTATCTGTGAGATTCACCAACGGTGAGATCACGCACACAGGTGGTGACGACTACAATGTCGTTCCGACCACGCCCGGCGAAGGCAAGATCATCGTCAACGCTGCCGGCAAGATCACTGAATTCCCGATGCGCGTCAAGTTCCTGCCCAACCCCACTGGTTTCGTAGGAACAAAGACAGGCGGTGCGATGCCCTCTGCCGAATTCAAGGCCATGGGCGCGTTGCTGGCCAGACTGGATAATTCCGAGTTCCAGTCTCCTTTCCAGGTAGTGAGCTACAAAATAGCGGCCGTGGGTGGAAATATCCCCCAGTACATCGAAGCGAGCAATGAAGGCCCGCGGTGGACCGGTCAAGCCGCATCCATTATTTCGAAAGCGTCTCCCGGTACCAATGTCTTCTTCGATGACATACGGGTAAAGGGTAAGGACGGACGTATAAGGGTGCTGCCTGCGATGGTGTTTAACTTGAAATAAAATATCAGACCTGTCCGCTTATGCGGACAGGTCTTTCTAAAACCAGGAACCGCTCCGGGCGGTTCGTCCATAACCGAGCCTTTGGCGAAGGTTACGACCAAGGAGGACCGTGACGAAGCAGGTCCGACGAAGGCCTACAGACATTAACGATATGCGGGAATTGGGCTATTTTTCAGAGAAGACCAATTCACGCACTTTAAAACAAAGAGAGATGAAAAAGCATTTTATCAGATTATGCTTGCTGGCGCTGGTGGTAGTGATGGCTGCCGGGACTGCGAATGCACAGGCGAAACGTGGTACGAAGAAGAGAACCACTTCTGCAAAGAAGAAGAATACCGTGAAGAACCAGGATGCCAACAATGCCGCGGTTGTTCCGAAGGATACGGCGAAGCCTGTTGTGGTGATCCCTCCGTCTGATATCAAGCTGGATACACCCCGCAAGTCGCTTCGTAATGACGCCATCATCGAGCGCAATCTGGTAAAGGACCGTACTCCCCTGCCGTACGAGAATATCCGCGAGGATGACGCCGTATACCGTCAAAGAGTATGGAGAGAGATCGACGTGCATGAAAAGATGAACCTGCCCTTTATGTACAAGGCGAAGGAAGATAACGGCGACCAACGTCTGATCTATATACTGCTGAACAATATCAAGTCCGGCAATATCACCGCATTTGACGCCACTGTCGACGACCGCTTCACCACCCCCATGACCTTCCAGCAAATCGCCAAAGGTCTGGTAGGCGAGCCTTATACTATCCAGATCCCTGATCTTGCAAAAGACCCGGATGGATCGAAAGGTCTGACGCGGGATTCTGTTATCTCTCCCGAATTCAACCCGGATGATGTAGAAAGATACGAGATCAAGGAAGAATGGGTATTCGATAAGGAATCTTCCCGTCTGCATGTTCGTATCCTGGGCATCGCTCCGGAAAAGACCATCCGGAATCCCGATGGAAGCTTCCGTGCCGTGACCCCGATCTTCTGGGTATACTATCCCGAGTGCAGGCCGCTGCTTGCCAAGTATGAGGCATACAATGGTAAAAACTATGGCGCCCGCATGAGCTGGGAAGAATTATTCGAAAGCCGTATGTTCGCGAGCCGTATCATAAAATCTACGGTAGATAATCCTGGCGATCAGTTCATTAGCGAATATATCAAGGACCCTATCCTGCAGCTGCTGGAAGGGGAAAACATCAAAGAGAAAATATTCAACTACGAGCAGGACCTCTGGTCTTACTAATCAGTAGAAAAATTTATAAAGTGTTGAAAGGCGGCGCATTACAGCGCCGCCTTCTTTATTTATTATTTTCTCAAAATACCCAATGGCGGGTATTGTTAAATAAAATTGTTTTACTATTTTTACACTGGTTTTTCATAGGATATTGGATTTTAAAAACGGGGCTGGATGTCTATCCGGGCCCCTTTTTTTTGGCGTATAACGCCAAAAAAAATCTAATGTCTGGTCGTTAACTCGTCCATAATGTCTTTTCAATTGTCTCGTTGAATGCTTCGCATTTCGGACAGCCGACCTGTGGTCGGCTCTGTTTGGGCGTACAACGCCAAAAAAAAGGTTACGAAGGTGGGTGAAAGTGAGCTTTTACCAGTTTCGCTTTCGCTGTTCCGATGACCGCTGCTATCTCTTCTTCCGACAGCTGTTTGATCTTATTCACCGATCTGAATTCTTTTAAAAGCATATCCGCCGTCCTTCTGCCAATTCCCTGTATCTGCTCCAGCTCGTTGACGAACGTCCCCTTGCTCCTCTTTTGCCGGTGAAATGTAATGCCAAACCGGTGAACCTCATCCCGAATGCGACGTATGAGCTTAAGGCTGTCGCTGTTATAGGGGAGTTTGATCGACTCCGTATCCCCCGGAAAGAATATTTCCTCTTCATTTTTGGCCAGACCCACCACCGTCATCATGCCTGTCAAACCCAGTTCCGTAATGCTTTCCATGGCAGCGCTCAGCTGTCCTTTACCACCGTCGATGATCACCAGCTGCGGCAGGGATTGCTGTTCTTCCACCAGCCGGCGGTAACGCCGGTGCACCACCTCCTTCATCGTTGCAAAGTCATTGATGCCCTGTACGGTCTTTACATTGAAATGCCGGTAGTCCTTTTTGCTTTCCACGCCGTCCCGAAAGCAAACCATTGCCGACACGGGATAGCTGCCCTGGAAGTTGGAGTTGTCAAAACATTCGATATGCACGGGCAGCTCCGAGAGCTGCAGGTCTTCCATCAGCTGGTAAAGCACTTTTTTCCGTTCGTCCAGGGTCTTTCCTTCCAATTGCAATGTTTTTTTCCTGCGCAGCTCCTCGCGGAAGTAACCGACATTCTTCTCGGACAGGTCCAGCAGCTTTTTCTTGTCCCCGCCCCTGGGTATGGTCAGTACGGTGCCCTCCTCCGGATAGTCCACTACAAAAGGAAGGATGATCTCCTTTGCCTGGCTGTTAAAGGTTTCTCTCAGCTGTGCAATGGTAAAGGCAAGGACCTCCTCGTCCGACTCCTCCAGGTGGGTCTCTACTTCCGTGGTATGTGTCTGGACGATGGTGCCATTTTCCACCATCAGGTAATTGATATACGCCCGATCGCCATCCCGGAGAATGGAAAATACATCCGCATGGCTGAGATGCCGGCTGACGATGACGCTCCGGGATTCATAGGTCTGTAGATGTTCCAGCTTTTTGCGAAGGATCTCCGCCTTTTCAAAGTCCATCTTCTCCGCCAGCTCACGCATCTCTTTCTTAAACTCCTGCATCAGCGGGCCCAGATTGCCTTTCAGGATATTTTTCAGCTGTATCAGGCCCTCCCGGTAGTCTTCTTCCGTCTGTAGTCCCTCACAGGGGCCTTTGCAATTGCCCAGGTGGTATTCCAGACAAACTTTGAATTTTCCTTTTCGTATGTTATTCTCCGTAAGATTGAGCTGGCAGGTGCGGAGCTGGATATTGCTTTTTACAAAGTCCAGCAATTCCCGGACCTTTCCTACGGATGTAAAGGGACCCAGGTATTCCGAGCCATCGTTGATCTTGCGGCGGGTGAGGAATACGCGAGGGAAGGGCTCATTTCGGATGACGATGTAAGGATAGCTTTTATCGTCCTTCAGGTTGATATTGAACTTTGGCTGGTATTGCTTGATCAGCGAATTCTCCAGCAGGAATGCATCCTGTTCGGAATTTACAATGGTGAACTCGATACGCCGGATGCGCTGCACCAGCTCATGGGTCTTGTAGGTGGTAAAGGTCTTGGTAAAATAAGAGCTCACCCTTTTGCGCAAGCTCTTGGCTTTTCCGACGTAGATCAGCTCATTCTTTTCGTCGAAATATTTATAAATGCCGGGGTCCACCGGGATGGTGTGCGCTATGTTGCTAAATTCTTTTTGCGTCATATATTAATCGCCCTCTGTATCGTTCCAGACGACCTTTAATTGCCGCGTCTCGGCAGCATGGCCCTTTGGCTGAAGGGTCGTGATCACCTGGAAATTATGTCCTGCCTGCCAATACATTTTTTTAAACACGGGGGTATCCGACTCTTCGCCGGTGCTTTCCATATAAATGCTTTTTACTTTATTAGCCCCATCATTGCCTTGTGCAACTATCACGTCTATCCGTTGCAGCGGACGTCCTTTATCCCTGGGGAAATAATTAAAGGTGAGATAGCCGGTCGTTTTATCGGAAAAAGAGCTTTCCGTATAATTCTTTTCCAGGCTGTCGGGGTCCAGCTCCGGCGTCAGAAAAACTGCCGCGGCCCTGTTGAACTCATTGGCCGTGAGGAAAGCAGTATCTGTCCGCTGACGTACGGTCCTGCAGCTCAGGATAGCAAGAACAGATGTATCGATGTTCCGGATCTCGGATTGCAGAAAATCCGCGACGGGAAAGTATTGGGTGGTCACCGTATCTGTTTTAGGCGGATTGCCGGATGCGGGTTGTGGGTGGTTGTTACAGGCGCCTGCCAGAAGGGCTATGAATAGGAATACCGTACTGTATTTATTCACGATCTTATAAGTCTTTTAAATGGAGTTCATGATTGCTTCGCAATTCATTACGGCAAAATTACAACACTTACGGGATTGCTTTGACAATACCGATCTTAAAGCCGTATCCTTTCAGGTTTTCCTGGATGGGATAGGAGTTATAGAAGGAAGATAACAGCTGGTAGCGGAACTCGGGGCCTGCCTGTAGGCGTAAATTGTTGTGTAATTTATAAGAAAGGAAGGCTTCCACTCCGCCCGTGAGGTTCCATCTCCTGAACTGCGATGGCCCTTTGACATAGCTCCCGTAGTCGGATGTCAGGTAGTAGACATTGGTATTCAGCAAATAGCTTGGTTGTATGGATGCGCCTACATTCAGCTGCAGCCGTTCGTTGCCCATGACACGCAACTCGAAGCCAATGGGAGCGGATAATTGATAAATATCGTTGGTCAGGCTGATCTGTTGTTTCGAATCGCTATAAGGCCTTCTGAGCGGTATCGGTAAGCTTGCGGTATCGAGGCTAAGCCCATAGGGGCTTCTGATATCGGGATAGGGCAGATTCATATTGGCGCGTCCTTTTACGGAGTACCTCATATAATTGAATTGCAGGCCCGCCTTTACCGTCAGATTGCGGGTGATGCGGTACATATATGCTCCGCCGACTTCGAATCCAAGGGCAGGGCCGTGTTCCAGATAGTCTTTGGGGTTGCCGATCGAGGTGCCTGACTTGTTCGTGAGCACACCGCCGGACAGGCGCCGGTAGGTGGCCGTAGGCGAGAAGTACAGCTGAAAATATTTTCTTCCTTTTTTAACTGCGGCGGGCAGGCTATAGACAGCATAATCATAGAGCCAGTTGATCCGCTGCTGGTCGGCAATCTCGTCGGTAAAGACAACGGAGCCGCCGGAGGCTCTGCGAGAACTGTCGACCGAACCACTGCCGGCGACGGGCTCGGCTATGCTGCGGGTTTCGGCCAGCGTATTCCGGGACACTGTATTCTTTACTATCCTGGCTGGGGTTTCGGCCATGTCCTTTGCGTTGTCCGCAGTCGTGGAAGAGGCCGGAGGCATCGATACAAAGCTGGTGGATCTATCCGCTACGGCGATTGCTGCCTGAGCGCTGCCTGTGGCAGGCTTGCCCGGGGTCTGCGCAAGCGTGTTTTCCTCCGTAACGCTGACCGAAGAAGGCATCCGAAGGTCGGCTATAAGAGGAATGGAGGGCGGCTCGGCTGGAAGGGCGACCACCTGGCTGAGCATTTCAGAAATATCCCGCTGTCTGACGGCAGGATCTATGAGCCCGATATTGATCTCTTTATGGGACTGGTCGTCGGAGCTTTGTCCGCTGTGGCGGCTGGCTATGGAAGAGGTGTGGCGCTGTCCGGATACGGCTGCCAGCGGAGCGGGATTTTCATTATCCGTACTGCTGGCAGGGTTGTTTGCTGAAGCTATTGTGCGTTTGGTAAGCTCTGCTTTGGAGGGGAAGAGCAGGTCTCTGCCTGCAAAAAAGAGAATGCCTGTGACTAAAAGGAACATGCCTGAAATGAACCATCTTCTTTTAGTGTGCAATGAACCATGGATACCCTTCCATACCTTCTCAGAGGGGTACATTTTGTATTGCTCTGTCTTCTCCCTTAGCAGTTGTTCAAATTCATCACTATAGAAGTTGCTCTCCTTCATCATCAAACATTTTTAGTGACATTTTCATTGGTTTGGATCTCGTTAACGGATAGCAAACAGCCAGGTCTGTTTTTCTCTTGGTTTTGGTAGTATCTTTTTCTTGATCAGAATATCTTCCAGCATCTGTTTTGCCCTTGTATACTGACTGCGGCTGGTGCTCTCCTCAATGTCCAGCATGTCTGCGATCTCTTTATGAGAGTACCCTTCGATGGCGTACAGGTTGAGTACGGTGCGGTAGCCGATGGGCAGGATGCGTATACATTCTACGATCTGTTTGGCCTGTACGATGGAAGGAACACTTTCTTCACGTATCTGGATCCCATTGGCGTGGACTATGTCCAGGCTTTCATTGAAGCGTTTGTTCTTTTTAAGGTTGTTGATACAGGTATGGACGATGATCCTCCGTATCCAACCTTCAAATGCGCCCTTGTTTTGAAAGGTGTGCATTTGTGAAAAAACCTTTATGAATCCCTCTTGTAACATATCCTCCGCATCTTCTCTGTTGTGAGCAAACCGATAACAAACTGCCAGCATTTTTGGGCTGTAACGATTGTACAGTTCCCGCTGGGCAGCCGCCGAGTTCTTTAAGCAGCCTTGTAAAATGGCTTCTTCGGTCATATAGTTACCGGAATTGGTTGCCCTGTAATTTAGACAATTTTTATGACGCATAGCTGCATCATAAAAAATAAAGGGAGGCTGGCGCCCCCTTTATTTTTGGGTCAAAACAGACCCTGTCATTTCCGGCGGGATAGGTAATCCCATGACAGTCAATATTGTAGGAGCGAGGTCCCCCAGCTTGCCCGGCTTGATCTTACCTTTCCATTCTCTGTCAATGATAAAAAAGGGCACCAGGTTCAGGGTATGGGCTGTATTGGGGCTTCCATCCTCGTTGATCATATAGTCGGCATTGCCGTGGTCGGCCGTAAGGAATACGGTATAACCGTTGTCCAGCGCGGATTTTACTACTTTTTCCACGCATTGGTCCACGGTTTCGGCCGCCTTGACAGCTGCCTCCCAGATTCCCGTATGGCCAACCATATCCGCATTGGCGTAGTTGAGACAGATAAAGTCGGCCGTTCCCTGCTGTATTTCCGGAAGGATTGCTTCCGTCAGCTCGAAAGCGCTCATTTCCGGCTTCAGGTCATAGGTAGCGACCTTGGGGGAAGGGATCATCAGTCTTTTTTCTCCTTCGAAAGGCACTTCCCTGCCACCGCTGAAAAAAAAGCTTACATGGGGATATTTTTCCGTTTCGGCTATACGTATCTGTTTGAAGCCCGCTGCTGCTATGATCTCGCCCAATGTATTTTTCAAATCATCGTTCTCATATATTACGTGAACGCCTTTGAAGCTTTGGTCGTACTGTGTCATCGTGGTATAATCCAGGGACAGCTTTTTCATTTCCTGTTCGGGGATATCCGTCTGTGTAAGCACCTGGGTTATCTCTCTGCAGCGGTCTGTCCGGAAATTGAAGCACAGCGCGAAGTCGCCACTGTTGATAGTTGCCAGCGGCTGCTGGTCTTCTCCAATGATGACGGCGGGTTTGATGAATTCGTCTGTGACGCCGGCGGCATAGGCCTGTTCTACCGCGGCCAGCGCATCGGTGGCTTTTTCTCCCGTACCCTTCACCATAGCATCGTATGCAAGGCGAACCCGCTCCCAGCGTTTGTCGCGGTCCATGGCATAATAACGTCCACTGACAGTCGCGATCTTTCCTATTGTGCGGTTCAAATGCTGTTGTAACTGTTTGATAAATCCCAGACCGCTTTTCGGATCTGTATCCCGGCCGTCTGTAAAAGCGTGGATATATACGTTATCGAGTCCTTCCTTCTGGCAGACGTCGACGATGGCCATCAGATGGTTGATATGGCTGTGTACGCCCCCATCGCTGACCAGACCCAGCAGATGCAGGGGTTTGCCCTTGGTCCTGGCGCCACGGATGGCGTTCAGCAGTACCTGGTTTTTGGCAAAAGAGCCGTCCCGGATGCCTACGTTGATACGCTGCAGCTCCTGATAAACGATCCGGCCGGCGCCAAGGTTCAGGTGTCCTACTTCCGAATTGCCCATCTGGCCCTCCGGCAGGCCTACTGCTTCTCCGCAGGTGACCAGCGTTGTATTGGGATATTGCTTATAAAGTGAGCTTACAAAGGGGGTACGTGCATGCTGGATGGCATCGGAGGACTTCTTTTGGCCCAGCCCCCAACCATCCATGATCACCAGAATGACTTTCTTTTTTGACATAAAATCGCAGGATGGGCCCACGGCGCTCGGGCCGAAGGCCAGTTATTAGATATCCGGAGGGGCGGGGTTACTTTTATTTGCCCCCCGTCCCGGAGGATTGCGGGGGCAAAGGTACGTATAACACCCCGTCCTTCTGCCCTCTTCATGGTATTTTTACTCCCGGGAGACAGTTTGGCATAGAATTGGGATTAGGCTGGTCGACTAATATTCTATTATATGAAAAGCATCCTTGGATTAGCGCTAATGACACTTACGCTTGTCCTGGTATCATTCCGTCCTGATTATAGTATCGACGACATAACCGGCGCCATGCGCTCCGGAAACATCAATAAACTATCCCGCTACCTTGACTCCAGGGTAGATATTTCCCTCCCGGAGAAAAGCGATACTTACAGCAAAAGCCAGGCTGAGATGATCATCCGGGATTTCTTCACCACCAATGTTGTCCGCAATTTCCTTATCAAGAATAAAGGAGAGAATGGCGGATCGGAATTTTGCATTGGCCTCCTTCAGACCCGCAATGGCGATTACAGGACCACTCTTTTTATCAAGCAGAAAGGCGATAGGCTTTTGCTGCAGGAGCTTCGATTCCAGGCGCAATAGGAAAGTGCGGTAATTGGTTTTACCCGAAAAATAGCCCAATTCTCCCACGAACGGCCAATGACAGTCTGAAAGACAGACTTTATTATCTTTGCCGCATGTCCACTTTTAATGAACAATTGCAGTTCCTGGTAGAATCTGCCTTTCGGGAAGATATTGGAGATGGCGACCATACCACTATATCCTGTATTCCCCCAGACGCCAGGGGCAAAGCTGTCCTAAAGGTCAAGCAGGATGGCATTCTCGCCGGCATGGAGATAGCTGAGAAAATATTCAGGCTGAAAGAGCCTTCTTCCATTTTTACTCCCTTCAAGCAGGATGGGGATGTCATGCGCGATGGCGAAGACGCCTTTGAAGCAGAAGCCTCCGTCCATACCATTCTGCTATGCGAGCGGTTGATCCTCAATTGCATGCAGCGTATGAGCGGTATTGCAACCCTTACCCGTCAGTACGTGGATAAGCTGCAGAAATACAAGACCCGTGTGCTGGATACCCGCAAGACCACTCCTAACTTCCGCCTGCTGGAGAAAGAGGCTGTTCGCATCGGCGGCGGCATCAACAATCGATTTGGCCTTTATGATATGATGCTGCTGAAGGACAATCATATCGACTATGCCGGGAGCCTTGAAAAAGCCATCGAAAAGGCGAATGCGTACAGAAATGCATACAAGCCTCATTTGAAAATAGAGGTGGAGACGCGCAGCATCGAAGAGGTGGAGCGTGTGCTGAATGTCGGGCTGGTGGATCGCATTATGCTGGATAATTTTACGCCCCGCCAGCTGTCCAAGGCCCTGGCGCTGATCGGCGAGCAGTATGAGACGGAAGCCAGCGGCGGAATCAATCTGAACAATGTGGAGGACTATGCCCGTACGGGCGTCGATTATGTAAGTATCGGCGCTCTGATACACCAGGCCAGAAGCCTTGACCTTAGTTTGAAGGCCATCATAAGTGGGCCAAGGGCCCATTAGGCCGAAGGCCAATCATTAAACGTCTGGGTGCACTTGGGCATTTTTCCTTAACCCAAGGCACCCTGACAAAATAAGAACACATGAGCAAGAAGAAGCCCAACTCCAGCGGCATCGTCTATTCCACTGACCCGGATTTCAGGATAGAGGAAGATATCTCCCGGGAAGAGACCCTGGCTCCGCGTGCGCAAAAGCTGCGTATCAGGCTAGATACGAAACAAAGGGCCGGCAAGGCTGTGACCCTTGTGGAGGGATTCATAGGGCGTACGGAGGACCTGGAGGATCTTGGGAAAAAATTAAAGGCTTATTGCGGCACCGGCGGCTCTGTAAAGGACGGTCTGATCATTATCCAGGGCGATCAGCGGGATAAGATCCTCCAATGGCTGCTGAAAAACGACTATAGCTCTTCCAAAAAGGCCGGCGGATAAATTCTTCCCCATGCTTCTGTCCATATTAGTGATACTCGCCATCATCTGCGCGCTCATTACCATTACCAGCTTTGTCTTTTATGTCAGGGCCCGTCTGGCGGAGAGGGCGCATCCGGATGATGAGGATGTCGATGTCCTGCGGGATGCAGGGCTTGACAGGAAGGAGCGGCTTTACCAGACCATCCACTTTTTATCCCTCCTGATTTTTGTGATCTTGGGCGTGCTCATTCTGATCATCATTTCGCATCGCGTGAAGGTGTAAAAAAAGCCGCCCCAAAAAACAAAAGTAGTGACGGCTTCTTTTTCGTATCATGTCCTGATTGGCTCGCCAATCAGGTGTAAAAAGCCCCCCTTTCGGGAGGCTTATATCTGGATTTAAGAATTCAATTTATTGTTATTGAACAACGAACTTGAATAATCTTGGTTTTTCATTCCCGCTGGACAAGGTCAGTACATACATACCTCTTGCCAGTCCGTCGATGGATATGGTCTGCCGGAAATAGTTCTCCGATGTATTTTCTACCACCTGCTGTTTTGCCTGCCGGCCGCTGATGTCGTAGATGGTGATCTTCACCGTACCTGTCTTCAGGCCCTGTCCTTCCACTACTATCTGTTGTCCCACCAGTACGGGATTGGGATAGAGCTTAAGGTCGGCCGTGGTGGCGCTGCTGTCTACGAGACCCGGTCCGTTGGTGGCTGTTCCACTGCCCGTATAGGAGGTGCTGCTCGGATTGACCTTGATCATCATCTGGTCGGAAGTGGTGAGGCCTGTCGTGCTGGTGATATCTACTTCGAAGATGTAGGAACCTGCCATGAGATTGCCGACTACCGGGCTGATAGAGCCGCCGCCCGAGATAGTTGCTGCGCCGGGGCCGCTGACTTGTTTCCATCTGCAGGAGGCTACTGTCACGCCTTTTACGATACAGGTGCCAATGATCTTCCAGCTGCTGGTGGGCAGGGTGATGAAGACATCGGGTCCTGCGTTGGCTGTGAATACCGTGGTTATTGCGGCGGCGCTGGCCGTCAGGGTCATCCGGTCGGTGACTGTCTTACCGGACGTGCTGGTCATGTCTACTTCGAAGACATAGGCGCCGGCTACTAAATTGCTGACCGAGGGAGCGATGGTGCCGCTGTTGACGATGGTGGCTGTATTGGGGCCGCTGACCTGTTTCCATTTGCAGGAGGCGACGGCTTCATTACCTTGAACTGTGGCGACGCCTGTGATCTGTACGCTGCTGACCGGCAGGGTGACGGATTTGTCGGGGCCCGCGCTGACCGTGAATACGGAGGTTACCGGCGCCGGATTGACTGTCAATGTCATTTGATCCGAAGTGGATGCTCCGGAAGAGCTGACGATGGTGACCTTGAAGACATAGCTGCCGGCAACGACGCCGCCGATGGTGGGAGTGATGGTGCCGCTGTTGGAAATGGCAGCTGTATTGGGACCGCTGACCTGTGTCCATTTGCAGGAGGAGAGGGTCGTGTATTCTACTGTAGCCGAGCCCGTGAGCTTGACGCTGTTGGTGGGCAGGGTGATGGCGACATCGGGTCCTGCGTTGACCGTAAATACAGTGGTCGCCGGCGCCGGATTGACCGTCAAAGTCATCTGGTCGGAAGTCGATGTGCCGGAGGTGGAGGTGAGGGTCACCTTGAACGTATAGCTACCTGCTATCACGCCGCCGACGGTGGGAGTGATGGTGCCGCTGTTGGAAATGGTGGCTGTATTGGGACCACTGACCTGTGTCCATTTGCAAGAGGCTACGGCCATGCTACCTTGTACGGTAGCGACGCCTGCGAGCTTGACGCTATTGGTGGGCAGGGTGATGGCGACATCGGGTCCTGCGTTGACCGTGAATACATTGGCGACCGGCGCCGGATTGACTGTCAAAGTCATCTGGTCGGAGGTGGATGTCCCGGCGGTGGAAATGATGGTCACCTTGAAAACATAGCTACCTGCAATGACGCCGCCGACGGTGGGTGTGATAGTGCCGCTGTTGGAAATGGTGGCAGTGTTGGGACCGCTGACCTGTGTCCATTTGCAGGAGGAGAGGGTGGTGCCCTGTACGGTAGTCGAGCCCGTGAGCTTGACGCTATTGGTTGGCAGGGTAATGGAAACATCGGAGCCTGCGTTGACCGTGAATATGGTAGTTACTGGCGCCGGATTGACTTTGAGTGTCATCTGGTCCGAAGTCGATGTTCCGGCGGAGCTGGTGATGGTGACCTTGAAAACATAGCTGCCGGCAATTACGCCGCCGATGGTGGGGGTGATAGTGCCGCTGTTGGAAATGGTGGCGGTGTTGGGACCGCTAACCTGTGTCCATTTGCAGGAGGAGAGGGTCGTGCCCTGTACGGTGGTCGAGCCTGTGAGCTTGACGCTATTGGTGGGCAGGGTGATGGAGACATCGGAGCCTGCATTAACTGTGAATACAACAGTTACTGGTGCTGCATTGACCGTCACGGTGACCTGGGCGCTGGCGCTCTGCCCTGTATTGTCTGTAGCGGTGAGCTTAAATGTATAGGTGCCCTGTGCAAGTCCGCTGACGGAGGTCGAGGCGGCTTTGGCGTTGCCGAAGGTGGCTGCATTGGGACCGCTGACCTGTGTCCATTGGTAGCTGGCGATGCTGCCTGTGGTAGAGGCTGATCCGGTGAGTGTTGTGCTGGTAGTGGTGGCTGCAGCTGCCGTGCTGGTAGCACCTGCAAGGGTGAGGGTCTGGTTGCTGCCGGCGCTGACTGTAGGCGGGGCCTGGGTAGTCGTAGTACCGTTGTCGATGAGGATATTGTCGCCACTGCGTTTGTATTGCAGCAGCCATTGGTAAATGTTTTGTCCCTTGCTGTTGGTGATGCCGGGTGTACCGGGAGCTCCGTAAGTCGGTATCCAGCCTCCGTGACCCGAGGTGTTGAAGATGGTGATGAGGGCTTGCGGGTTGGCGCCTGCGGAGTTGATCTGGTTGACCCAGGCGACTGTAGCCGACTCGGGGACCGTGGGATCGTTGAGGTTGTGCGTAGCCCATACTGGCAGGTGTTCCTTGACTATCTGGGATACCGCGCCTGCGCTGGGATTGGATGCGCCTGCGACCACTACGACACCGGCCAGCCGATTGTTGCTGGTGGATCCGGCACAGTCCCAGGTGATGCCACCGCCCATGCTAAGACCTGTCATATAAATCTTGGAGGCGTCAACCCTATAGTTCTTTATACAGTAGTCGATCATGTCGTTCATGGCCTGGACTTCGCCAGCCCATGACGGCCATTGGTTATACTGGGGAGCAACGACGATGAATTCGTAGGATTTGCCGTTGACGGTGACGGGGTCGGGGAAATTGGCGTCTTTGCCGTAGTTGACCTCCTGGTTGATCTGCATGGGGGGGCCGTTCCTGAGCACGGCGGGGAGAGAGGCGGCGCTGCCATCGCCTATTTCGCCTATCCCATGGACGAATATGAGTAGTGGATATGTTTTAGAGCCGCTGCTACTATAGCTGGCTGGGAGGGAGGTGTAAAAACCACCGATGACCGCATCGACCTTTGTAGATGCATGGGCCGTCAGCGTTCGCTTTTGAGCATGAAGGAGGCCTGGTACCAGGAGGATAACTGCAAGGCACAGCGCTGCCGCACGGAACAGTTTGTACAGTTGTTTCATGTAATGACTTTTTGATAGGTTTGGATAGGCAAATAGAGGTATAGCCGCTTTGATAGCGTCTTCTATGGCAATTGGGTTAAGGCCGTAAAATTCATGGAAAAGGCACCTGCAGGAAAACGATTCCACGCAGCCAAATTCATGCCAAATGTCCTAAGAAAAACACCTAATATTTTGATATTTATTTTTGTAATCTGACGGCTGGGGGCAGGTTTTACTGGCCTTGGGCCAGCGAATAGGCTTTCCTGTCGCCCCACATGTTGAGGAGCTCCGAAGAGCATATCTTAAAATCACCGCTGAGGCTAACATACAGGCCCAGCACATCCTGCTGGTTGAGGGGCGATCCATCGATACTTTCGAATCGAACGTTGTATTGATTTACCAGGTTCGTATAGACGGAGCCAGTGGGCCAAACCTGCGTACCCCTGTTACTGATATTGATGAGGTTGAATTTTACGCCTGCGTGACGCTGACAGCGTTTAGCGATGGTCTCTGGCTGTTCGGAGCTCTCGATAAACAGGTCTACTCCGACGATGAACTCCTTTTGCGTCTCCTCCGACACCATCATTTCATTGCGGGTGAGCTTGAAATCTGTCTGGGTGACGGGCATATTGGGCAACAACGGTCTGGCCATATGTTCCGGCGTTTTGCCGAAATTTCGGATGATGGCGGCGGCGAAGTCGGTGGTGTTAAGAGAGGGGGTGCTTTTATTTCCAAAATCCCCGGTGTGTATGCCTTGCTCCAGCGTATATAGCAATGCGTTCTCTATGACCGCAGCATTTTCCATGAGGCCCAGGTGGCGCAACATGGATATACCGCTGAGCAGCAAGGCTGTAGGGTTGGCTATATTCTTACCGGCAATGTCCGGGGCTGTACCGTGTACGGCTTCAAAGATGGCGATATGGTCCCCGATATTGGCCGATGGTGCAAAGCCAAGTCCTCCTACCAGTCCGGCGCAGAGGTCGGAAATAATATCGCCCTGCAGGTTAGTGAGGACAACCACATCAAAATCCTGTGGGCGGACCACCAGTTTCATGGCCAGGTCGTCGACAATGATATCGTCCGCCCGCAATTCAGGGTATTCCCTGGCTATTTCCTGGAAGCATTCCAGGAAAAGTCCATCCGTCAGCTTCATGATATTCGCCTTATGCCCGCAGGTGATGCGACGGGCTCCTTTTTTCTTAGCCATCTCAAAAGCATACTTGATCACCTGCAGGCTGCCCGGGCGGGTAATAAACCGGCGGCTCAGGGCTACATCCTGGGTCAGCATGTGCTCGATGCCACCGTAGGTGTCTTCGATGTTTTCGCGGACAATGGTGATATCGATGGGAATGCCTGCTTTGGAAAATACGGTGTCGACCCCGTGCAGCGTCTGAAAAACTCTTTTGTTGGCATAGGTATTCCAGGTCTTGCGGGCTGTTACGTTCACACTCTTCACTCCTTTGCCTTTGGGCGTTTCCATGGGGCCTTTGAACAATATGCCCAGCTCTTCGATCGTGTGTTTTGCCTCTGGTGTCATCCCATTGGAGAAGCCCTTGTCAAATACCCATTTGCCCATATCTACGAAAACATATTCCAGCTGCACCTTCCCTGCCTTGAAAATTCCCAGCACCGCATCCATTATTTCCGGTCCGATGCCATCTCCCTTTGCGACTGCGATCCTCATATGCTAAAATTTTAGTATCGACGCAAAATTACGCCCAATTTAACAGTAGGGATCATTTAAATTGTGAACATTACTTTTCATACAGCCTGATTTTGATTATTTTTAAAGAAAATTGGTAGATGGCAAACAAGATCTCAGAGGGCGTGGAAGTAAGCGTGGAAACGTTTTACCAGCCGGATTACTCCAATCCGCTGTCGGGGGAGTATATGTTTGCCTATCGCATAACCATCGAGAACCATAATAATTTTTCCGTCAAGCTGCATCGCCGGCACTGGCATATTTTCGACAGCAACGGCAGCTACCGGGAGGTAGAAGGTGAGGGAGTCGTTGGCGTTCAGCCTATTTTGAACCCTGGGGAGCGGTATCAGTATGTCAGTGGCTGCAATCTCCGGACAGAAATGGGCAAGATGTTCGGCAGCTATACCATGGAAAACCTCAACAACAAAAAAAGCTTCGAGGTCAATATTCCTATCTTCGAGATGATCGTGCCTTTCAAGATGAATTAACATTTTTAGTGCAACGCTGCGGTTCGGGGTTTTGTCAAGGATAATATGAATTGCAAAGCAATCACGAACACCATTGAAAAGACGAATAGGATGGTTCGTAACAGGAGCATATTATTTATCTTTCTGGCTGCACTGGCTCTTACTGCCTGCCATAAGGACTCCATTCAGCCAGGCAATGCGGAGATAACGGGTCAGGTCTTATATGGCGGCGACCGGACATTGGATGGCATTGGCTATTACATACGGACGGACAACGATCATGAGGCGTTGAGCCCGCAAAATTTACCTGCGGAATTCAAGCATGTCACTGTGAATGAGCATGTAGCTTTCCGCTACTTCGATACAGGCGCCACGCTGAATACGGACATGGCTCCGGGTGCAACGGGTCCTCGTATCATCGTACTCCGGAGTATCCGGACCTTATGAGCGGGGGGGTCGGGGATCCGGCTTCTCCTGTGAAATAGCTACCCGGTACATAATATAACCCATCACGGCAAAGAACGCTATCCCCAGCACATAATAACCATTCTGACCAAGCGCTCCACTCAGGGAGTTTTCCAGGCTGAACTTTTTAAGGAAGTCCCCGATATTTTTGTTTACGCCCAAAAAGGCGAAGATCACGCCCATCAATGCGCCGCCGGCTACGAGCCCTGTGGCGAAAAGATTGCCTTTTTCCAGGTCTTCTTCTCCTTCTTTGCCGACGATGCCTTTTCTCTTTTTTACCTTTTCAGCAAAACCACGGATCATTCCTCCGATGTAGATGGGGAGGGTCGTAGAGAGGGGAAGGTAAACGCCGATGGCAAAGCTGAGAGCGCGTACGCCACATAGTTCCACTACCACAGCGAGGAATACGCCTACCAGTACGAAGTTCCAATCCAGCTTGCCGCCCTGTATACCTTCGATGAGGGTAGCCATCAGGGTAGCCTGGGGGGCGGGATATTTAAATCCGATGGCGTGCAGAACGCCTTTTTTTAGCATGTCGGCATCCGGGATATCCAGTATTTTGATTGTAAATCCAACCGCCAGCGCCGAGACGATGACGCCAACGAAAAGCGCCAGCTGCTGGTATTTGGGCGTAGCGCCTACGAGAAAGCCTGTCTTCAGGTCCTGGGAGGTGCCACCTGCATTGGAGGCGGCGATACACACCATGCCGCCTACCACCAGGGCCATGGCTTCGTAGGCCTTTCCGCTCCAGCCTACTGCCAGAAATATCAGGCAGGTGCCCATGATCGTGGCGATGGTCATACCCGAGACCGGGCTGTTGGAGGAGCCGATGAGCCCGACGATGCGGGACGCCACTGTGACGAAGAAGGCGCCGAATATGAGGATCAGCACCCCGATGATCAGACGGCTGAAGAAGTTGTCGCCTGGTATGATGCTGAGGCAGGCGATGAGGATGACCAGTCCCAGGCTGCCGAACAATACTACCTTGAGGGAAAGGTCCCTTTCCGTACGCAGGCGGCTGGTAGTCCCTTTATCTTTTACCGCTCCGATGCTCTCTTTGAAGGAAGATACGATGGTGGGGATGGTTTTTATCAGGGTTATAAGCCCGCCCATGGCCACTGCGCCGGCGCCAATGAGCCGGATATAGGAGCGATAAAGGGCGGAGGCAGGGTCAGCAAAAGTCTGGGTCACGGGGTTCCAGCCACCGGGGCCTCCGGCCGTATGAATATCTTTCAGGTAGCCAAGCTTTATCTCCTGTGCGGCGATGGTCAGGGGGTTGACCAATGATGCCAGCAGGGGCTGCATGACCAGCCAGCTCAGCACGCTGCCTGCTACCAGTGTCCCTGCGATGCGGGCGCCGACGATATAGCCCAGGCCCATATATTCGGGTGTGATGTCGGCGGATACCTGGGCGGAGGGAAAGATCTTGTTCAGGGATCTGTATTTCACCGTATCGAAAATGGGCGTGTCGGCAATGACCTTGAACATTTTTTGCAGCAAGGCGTATACAAAGGCGAATCCGAGTCCCTGGAAGGCTGTTCTGGCAAAGCTTCCGCCTTTTTCGCCCGCGATAAGCACGGAGGCGCAGGCTGTTCCTTCAGGATAGGGCAGTGTTTCATGTTCTTTTACGATGAGACTTCGGCGCAAAGGTATCATCAGCAGGGTCCCCATGATACCGCCAAAGATGGACAGGATAAAGATGACGGCATAGTTAAAATACCCGGCCGAATCCGCCGTGGAGAGGAAGAGGAATCCCGGCAGGGTAAATACCACGCCTGCGGCAATGCTTTCGCTGGCGCTGCCTGTGGTCTGGATAATGTTGTTCTCCAATATGGTGGTCTTGAAAAGCTTCCGGCCCAGGGTGATGGCGAGTACGGCTATCGGTATGGAAGCAGACACGGTAAGACCCGCCTTGAGGGCAAGATATACGGTAGAGGCGCCGAAGGCGATTCCGAAGATGCTGCCCATCAGCACTGCCTTGAATGTAAACTCTTTCATCTGCGTATCCGCACTGATGAAGGGTTGGAACTTTTTTTCAGCCATATTCATTTATTTTTATTTCGGCCTATGGTTGTCATAAAAAATACCCTCCGGCCGAAAACGTTCTAATGATGGTCCTTCGGACAACCGGCCCGCAGGCCGGTGTTTGCGCCCGGGTCTGCCGGGGGTTAGGCCTCGCCTGTTTTTTCACGGACGATGCGATTCAGGGATTTGATGCGGCTAAAGATCAGGACGCTGCCGATGGTGCCGGCGACGAACCAGATGATGAAAAACACCTTTTTATCGGTGAACTTATCCCAGGAGCTGGTCATTAGTCCGGCGAACTTTCCACCCAGCGACATGGTGAGGAACCAGCCGCCCATCAGCAGGGAGGTCAAGCGAGGCGGCGCCAGCTTGGACACCAGGGACAGGCCCATGGGGCTTAGGAAGATCTCGGCCACCGTCACCAGGAAATAGGTACCCCAGAGCCAGGCCGGAGACACCTTATAATGATAGATGGAAGAAACGGACATGACGGCAAATACCATCCACAGGGAGGACAGGCCCGAGATAAAAAGGGCAATGCCGAACTTTTCGGGTGTGGTGGGTTCCAGCCTTCTTTTTCTCAGCCATCCGAACAGGAGCACCAGCAGGGGGGTAAGGGTTACGATAAAGAATGGACCGATGGACTGAAACAGTTCTGCATTGGCCAGCTTCTGCGGTTGTCCTTGCGGGGGCCATTGTTCTCTTGGTACATTATTATAATAGGGGTCCGGTCCCAGGGTTTTTATCACGTGGCCTTTGGCGTCCATGACGGGCATCAGGTGCTGATCCAGGCTATCCGTTGTCCGCGGGGTCGTCGTTACTGACTCCCTGAGGTCCATGAAATCGGCTGCCTTGCTGATGACGGGGGAGCTCAGCGTCCTGTCCGTATGGCGTTGTGCCCAAAGGGAATAGGCCGTAAAGTTCTGATAGAATAAGGACCAGAAGATGACGCTGGCGGCAAAGATGAAGAGCAAGGCGCCGATGCCTTTCTTATCCTCTCCTTTGGCGTTGAACCAAAGCGAGATAAAATAGCCAATCACCGGCACGCAGGCAAACATAAAGGCGTCGTTGGAGGGTTTGCCCATGAGCGTGGTATGAAATAGACGGGATGGGACGTAATAACCAATGGCGGCAGCGATGATGGCGGGGAGGAAGACGTACAAGCTGATCTTTGACAGGGGCATGTCTTCGGGCTGCGCCGGCTTGAGTAGGTTGCCTTCGCGCACTTTTGAAAGGTTCAGGCCGAAGGTGATCAGGGCGATGATCATGCCTACGCCTGCTGCGCCGAAAGCATAACCCCAGCCGTATTTATTACGGAGGTAGGCGGCCGCGAAATTGCAGAGGAGAGCGCCGATGTTGATGCCCATGTAAAATATATTATAGGCATTGTCCTTTAGGGGCTTCAGGTCTTCCCTGTTATAGATATTACCCAGCAGGGTGCTGATATTGGGTTTGAAGAAGCCGTTACCAACGATGACCAGTCCAAGAGAGACGTACATGGTAGTATCTCCCGGGAGGGTAAGGCCCAGGTACCCTGCCGCGAGCAGGGAGCCTCCGATGAAAATGGACTTGATATAGCCCAGGTAGCGGTCGGCGATGAGCCCGCCTATAAAGGGGGGCAGCCAGATCAGGGCGATAAAGGTCCCCGTGATGTCGGCGGCGGTGCTGGCGTCCATGCCTTTACCTCCTTTCAGCCGGCTGTCCATGAGGTAGATGAGAAGGATCCCGGCGATGAGATAATAGGCGAAGCGTTCCCACATCTCGGTCAGAAAAAGAACATATAGCGCTTTGGAATGCTTGCCAGTCCGGGCGGAGGGTTGACTCATGCTTTAAATTATTGGCACCTAAAATACAGATAAATCCCTTATCGGCTACCGGTAGTCCGCTTTATATGGACGAAACCCTTAAAAAGGTAGGTGAGGAGGAAATATTTAATGTCTGTCCTTCG
>Ga0157372_10001982_pt1 | contig 22258 bp, 23 predicted proteins | sample C55metaG_FD_115307 | JGI IMG/M metagenome (GOLD analysis project Ga0157372, IMG submission 115307) | Corn rhizosphere microbial communities from Kellogg Biological Station, Michigan, USA - C5-5 metaG | ecosystem: Host-associated > Plants > Roots > Rhizosphere > Soil | place: USA: Michigan... | reverse complement strand
TATGCGCCAGGCCGCGCTGATAGCGCTGATGGCCTTTATCGGCAGCTACGTTCCGGCGGAAGAAGCGGTAATTGGCCCCATCGACCGCATCTTCACCCGCGTTGGCGCGGCGGACGATCTCGCTTCCGGTCGCTCAACCTTTATGGTCGAAATGACCGAAACCGCCAATATTCTGCATAACGCGACGGAATACAGCCTGGTGTTGATGGACGAGATCGGCCGCGGCACCTCGACCTACGACGGTCTTTCTCTTGCCTGGGCCTGCGCGGAAAGCCTGGCGAACCGCATCAAAGCGATGACGCTGTTCGCCACGCACTATTTCGAGCTGACCACGCTGGAAGAGAAGATGGAAGGCGTCGCCAACGTGCATCTGGATGCCGTGGAGCACGGCGACACCATCGCCTTTATGCACAGCGTGCAGGACGGCGCGGCCAGCAAAAGTTACGGACTGGCCGTTGCCGCGCTGGCAGGCGTGCCGAAAGAGGTGATCAAGCGCGCGCGGCAGAAGCTGAAAGAGCTGGAAGCCAGCTCGGCCAGCGCGGCCGCAGGCAGCGCGGAAGGCCCACAGCTGCCGCTGCTGGTTGAAGAGACGTCCCCGGCCGTTGAGGCGCTGGAAGCGTTAGATCCCGACACGCTGTCGCCGCGTCAGGCGCTGGAATGGATCTATCGTCTGAAATCGCTGGTTTAGTTGCAGGCTGATGGTGTAAGCGCAGGCCCGCCTCACGCGGGCCTTTTCTTTGCAATGGAACTATCCCCCTCCTCTCTCCCACGTAATGACAGTGATAAAGCGTTAGCGGTCTGCATCGCGCCGTTTTGTCCGCGTCATTTCATCTAATCCAGTGGAGAGTGTCATGAATTTAAGAGTGAATCCCGTTGGGATAAACAGCGAGGCGATTAACGCGGGACAGTTCTCCGCGCGCCCGGGTAAAGCGCAGAACGGCAGCCTCGCCGCAGCACCGGAAAAGTCCAGTCTGTTGCAATACGGCGGCGCGCAGGGCACCACTACGCAGAAAAGCTCTACGGCCTCGCTCAGTGCCGATTATAAAACGCTGATCGATTCGCTGTTAAAGCAGGGCAAGGAGGAGCTGAGTAAGCTCAAGGAGCAGCTGGCGCAGCAGCAATCTTCAGGCACCGGCGCACAAAACGGCTCCCCTTCGGCCAACAACACGCAGAACGTGATGTCGCAGCTGCAAATGCTGCTCGACAGCATTACCAAACTGCTTAAACAAAGCCAGGAGAGCCAGCAGTCGTCCGGCAACAGCAGCACAACCGATACGCAACTCAGCAGCGCGCTGTCTCAGCTTAAGGAGCTGCTCTCTTCGCTGGGTGCGACGGCCACAGGCGCAACCGGCACTGCCGATGCGAACGCCGGCGGGCAGACGATGCCAGCCAGCGAAAAGGACACCAGCGTTCCGCCTTCCAGCAGCACGCTGTTTAAAAACATGGATGGCGACAACCGCACCGCCGATCAAATCATCAACGAGAACCCGGTGTTGAAAAACCTGGGCAATCAGAAAGATATCAAGCAGAGCGAGCTGAAAAAGCAGTTCGGCGACTGGACGGCCAATAACCCGGACGAGAAAAGCCGGGCGCTGGCCGCCAAAAACATGTCGTACTTTTTAAATAACGTTAAGGCGCTGGATAACCGGGAAGGCGGCGATCGCGGTAAAATCTCCACTAACGGCAAAATCGAAGGCCTTACCAAAAGCGGCGATGCCCGTCACGGGACGGAAGCGGCGATCGTCAAAGACGTGGCGGAACAGGGACTGGACAAAGCCTTTCCCAAAGACGGCCGTTTAACCACCACCAACGACGAAATGGTCAACCTGAACGGCACCAATAAAAGCGGTTTTCAGGGCATTTGCCTGAAGCTGGGCAAGGCGCTGGCCTTTATTCCTGGACTCAGCAACGTGCTGACCGGGATGGGTCGCGCAGAAAGTACCAATCCGTGGGATGTGATCAAAGGCGGCATCGTGGGCGGCGTGAAAACCGCGTTTGACGCGCTAAAAGGCATGGCGCAAGGGCTGTTGACCGGCAAAGTTACGCCGATGCAGATGTTGATGAGCGCTTATAAAGGCGCGGTGATGGATACCTATGCGATGCAGGATGTGAAATCCGACGCAAAAGAGAAAGTTAAGGAAGTTGTCTGATTTACAGGCAATAAAAAAGCGGTGGTTTGCACCACCGCTTTTCGCTTTCACTCTTTAAGCGCCCGCATTATTCGCGAAACAAGGCTTCAATGTTCAGTCCCTGAGCCTGCAGAATTTCCCGCAGACGACGAAGACCTTCAACCTGAATCTGGCGAACACGTTCACGGGTCAGACCGATTTCGCGACCCACATCTTCTAACGTTGCCGCTTCGTAGCCTAACAGGCCGAAACGACGCGCCAGCACTTCACGCTGTTTGGCGTTCAGTTCGAACAGCCATTTGACGATGCTCTGCTTCATGTCATCGTCCTGGGTGGTATCTTCCGGACCGTTGTCTTTCTCGTCGGCCAGGATATCCAGCAGCGCTTTCTCAGAATCTCCGCCTAACGGCGTGTCAACTGACGTGATGCGTTCGTTGAGGCGCAGCATACGGCTGACGTCATCAACGGGTTTGTCCAGCTGTTCGGCAATTTCTTCCGCGCTTGGCTCGTGATCCAGCTTGTGGGCCAGTTCGCGGGCGGTACGCAGATAGACGTTCAGCTCTTTAACAATGTGGATTGGCAGACGGATGGTACGGGTTTGATTCATGATCGCCCGTTCAATCGTCTGACGGATCCACCAGGTAGCGTAAGTAGAGAAACGGAACCCACGTTCAGGGTCAAATTTCTCTACCGCGCGGATCAGGCCCAGGTTACCTTCCTCAATCAGATCCAGCAAAGCCAGACCACGATTGCTGTAACGACGGGCGATCTTCACTACCAGACGTAAGTTACTTTCAATCATGCGGCGACGAGACGGAATGTCACCACGCAGAGCACGACGAGCGAAGAAAACTTCTTCCTCTGCCGTAAGGAGTGGTGAATAACCGATCTCCCCCAGGTAGAGCTGCGTCGCATCCAAAACACGTTGTGTAGCGCCTTGTGACAACAGCTCTTCTTCAGCTATATCGTTATCAGCAGGTTCATTTCCGACAAGAGCCTTCTCATCAAAAATCTCAGCTCCGTTTTCGTCGAATTCCGCGTCTTCATGTAACTCATTAACTTTCAGCGTATTCTGGCTCATAAGCGGCTCCTACCCGTGATCCCAGGGCAGAACAACCAGGGTTCTGCCGGTTTATCGCTGCGGCAAATAGCGCAACGGGTTTACGGATTTCCCCTTGTAACGAATTTCAAAATGCAATCTAACCGAACTGGTGCCGGTACTGCCCATTGTCGCAATCTTCTGACCCGCTTTTACTTCCTGCTGCTCGCGGACCAGCATCGTGTCGTTATGGGCATATGCACTCAGGTAGTCATCATTATGTTTGATGATAATCAAGTTGCCATAACCGCGCAGCGCATTCCCGGCATACACAACGCGCCCTGAGGCGGTTGATACAACGGGCTGTCCTCGCGATCCCGCGATATCGATACCTTTATTGCCGCCTTCGGAAGCAGAAAAGTTATCGATAATCTTCCCGTCGGTCGGCCAACGCCAGCTGCCTACCGGAGTAGAGCTGTTCGTTGTGCTGCTGACGGTCGGAGCACTTACCGGCGCTGTCGTCGTTGCGACAGTATTTGTACCGGCTGAAGGTAACATTTTACCCTCACTTGGTTTACCTGAATCCTCAGAATACGTAATAACCGGCTGACGTGCAACCGTTGTGCTCTTCATTTGCGCAGTGGTCGGCTGAGTGGGCACGCCGCCCGCCGTTGCATCCGCTGCGGTGATGGCATTGCCGCCGGTCAGGGTGCCGCCGGAGCCGTTACTAACCTGCAACTGCTGGCCCACATTGAGGCTGTAAGGCGCAGAGACGTTATTTCGTTCGGCTAAATCGCGGAAATCGTTGCCGGTGATCCAGGCAATATAGAACAGCGTATCGCCGCGTTTAACGGTGTAAGTTTCGCCGCTGTAGCTACCTTTCGGAATATTCCCATACGAACGGTTATAAATGATACGCCCATTTTGCGTAACAACATTTTCACTTCTGCCGCCGCTCGCGACGGGCGCGGCGCGGCCGGAGCCGGAGGCTATCGGCGGTGGCTGGGTGATTAATCCCCCGCCGCTGTTGGCGCTGCCGTTGCCGCCTACCGAGCTGATTGGCGCCTGTGCGTTATCGCTGGAACAGCCAGCTAACCAAAAACCAACGAGTGAAACCGCCGCAATACGGCGTAATTTTACTACCGGGCTTCCCGTGCTCATTTATATCCCCCGCTACGGCAAAACTGTGCGGCCGCGCTCGGCTAAACCTGCGCCAGCAGCATTAAATTCTGAATAGATTGAATAGTAACAATATCGGCCGTCGCGTGCCATTAACAGATAGAAGCCATTAACAGATGCGTACAATTGGCCGGGCGCTCAGGCCAGATCGCCCTGCACCAGCGGCACAAATCGCACCGGCTCAATGGTTTCCACCAGAAATTCGCCGTTTTTACGGGTGATGCGCTTGAGCTGCTGCTGTTCGTCGCCGACCGGCAGCACCATGATGCCGCCCTCATCAAGCTGGTTCATCAGCTCGACCGGGATCTCCGGCGGCGCAGCGGTAACGATAATCGCATCGAAAGGGCCGCGCGCCGGCCAGCCCTGCCAGCCATCGCCGTGACGGGTGGAAACATTGTGCAGATCGAGCTGCTTCAGCCGCCGTTTCGCCTGCCATTGCAGGCCTTTGATACGTTCGACAGAGCAAACATGCCCGACAAGATGCGCGAGGATAGCGGTTTGATAGCCCGAACCGGTGCCGATCTCCAGCACGCGCGACTCGGGTTTCAACGCCAGCAGCGAGGTCATTTTCGCCACGATATAGGGTTGGGAAATGGTTTGCCCGGAGCCAATCGGCAGCGCCGTATTGTCCCAGGCTTTATGCTCGAAAGCTTCATCAACGAAACGCTCGCGCGGCACCGCTTCAATCGCCTTCAGCAAGGCTTCATCCGTAATGCCCTGCTGGCGCAGCTGGTCCAGCAGCGTTTCAATGCGGCGGTTTACCATTCGTTTTCAACTCCCGAACTGGCTAACCATGAAGCAACGACCTCCTGCGCGCCATGCGCGGTGAGATCGACATGCAGCGCGGTTACCGACACGTAACCTTCTTCGACGGCGGCAAAGTCCGTATCGGGACCGGCGTCGAACTTTTCACCCGGCGGGCCAATCCAGTACAGCGTATGGCCGCGCGGATCCTGTAGCGGGATAGCCTGATCGCTGGGATGACGGCTGCCGCAGCGGGTCATGCGGATACCTTTAATTTCGCTGAGCGGTAAATCCGGCACGTTGATGTTCAGGATCCGGCCGGTGCGCAACGGCTCGCGCTGCAGCGCCCTCAGCAGAGAACAGGTTACGGCGGCGGCGGTGTCGTAATGCTGATGCCCGTCCAGCGAGACGGCCAGCGCGGGCAGGCCCAGATGGCGCCCTTCCATCGCCGCCGCCACGGTGCCGGAATAGATGACGTCGTCGCCCAGGTTCGCTCCCGCATTAATGCCGGAAACGACGATATCCGGTTTGGGGCGCATCAGCGCGTTCACGCCCAAATAGACGCAGTCGGTTGGCGTGCCCATCTGTACCGCAATATCGCCGTTGGGATAGCTGAAGGTACGGAGCGGCGTTTCCAGCGTCAGCGAGTTAGATGCGCCGCTGCGGTTGCGATCCGGCGCCACCACCTGCACCTCTGCAAACTCGCGCAGCGCGGCCGCCAGCGTCTGAATACCCGGCGCGTGGATACCGTCATCATTACTCAGCAATATTCGCATCTGGAATTTAACCCCTTCTTTTCAATCTGTTGGGTATCATATCATCCCCGACCGCCGCCGGGGCGCGCCTTTTGCGCCTATTCCGCTACGTCCGCCTCGCCGTCCGGCTGGTTAAGCAGTTCGCGCACCAGGCTGGTGGCAAAACTGCCCGCCGGCAGCCAGAAGGAAAGCTCGACGGTGACATCATCCCACCAGCTCCAGCGCAAATCACGCGGCACCACCAGCGCGGCGCGGCGAGCCGCCTCTACGCGCTCGCGCGCCAGCAGCGCAATCAGCGCCGTTTCGTGCGTCAGGCTTTGCTGCTCAAACGCCAGCGCCTCGCCCTGGGTGCCCGGATCGCCGCTGCCCGGCAGCGGTGCCGTCACGCGCAGCTCGTTATTCTCCGTGCGCGCCTGCAGCCCAGGCAGCTCTTCTTCGGCGGCCACAAACCAGCTGCCGCGTCCGGTAAGCTGCAATGCATCGCCCGGCATCACGCGGGTCAGCGATCCCATTTTACTCAGGCGATCGCTGACGACCTGATTAAACAGCGCGCTGCGCGCGGCGGAAAGTAAAAAGCTGCGCTTGTTGCGCTCGCGCACGCGGATCTCATCCGCCGCCCAGCGCTGCGCCATAATCAGGTTGTTGTTGGCATGGCCAAAGCGCTGCTCGCCAAAATAGTTCGGGAAACCGCCCTGTGCTATCTGCTGCAGACGCTGCTCAACGGACGCCCGGTCGGAAATCTGACGCAGGATAAGCGTAAAGGCATTGCCCTGTAGCGCGCCGGTACGCAGCTTACGACGATGCCGCGCGCTCTCCAGCACTTCACAGCCTTCCAGCTGAAAAGCGGTAAAATCCGGCGTCTCTTTGCCGGGCACGCGCAGGCAGAACCACTGCTCGGTCACGGCGTGACGATCTTTCATGCCGGCAAAGCTGACGTCGCGCGGATGAATTTTAGCGAACTTTGCCAGCGCCTCGGCCACAAAGCGGGTATTGCAGCCGTTTTTACGAATGCGCACCAGCACCTGCTCACCGTCACCGTCCGGACGGTAGCCCAGATCTTCGATCACCACGAAATCTTCCGGGTTCGCTTTGACCACGCCGCTGGCGGCGGGCTGCCCATAAAGCCAGGCGGTCATTAAGCGTCAGCCTTGATCAGCAGCGCAACGGCTTCACAGGCTATGCCCTCGCCACGGCCGGTAAAGCCCAGCTTTTCAGTGGTGGTCGCTTTCACATTGACGCAGTCCATATGGATGCCCAGATCTTCCGCGATATGAATGCGCATCTGCGGCACGTGCGGCAGCATTTTCGGTGCCTGGGCGATAATAGTCACGTCGACGTTACCAACGCGATAGCCTTTTTTCTCAATCTGGCGCCAGGCTTCACGCAGCAGCTCGCGGCTGTCTGCCCCTTTATAAGCCGCGTCGGTGTCGGGGAAAAGCTTGCCGATATCGCCCAGCGCCGCCGCGCCCAGCAGCGCATCGGTCAGCGCATGAAGCGCCACGTCGCCGTCGGAATGGGCCAGCAGCCCTTTCTCATAAGGAATTCGCACGCCGCCAATAATCAGCGGGCCTTCGCCGCCAAACGCGTGTACATCAAAACCGTGGCCGATACGCATTATGCGCTCTCCTTATTATGTAATTGAGTCAGGTAAAAAGCGGCCAGCGCCAGATCTTCCGGTCGCGTCACCTTGATATTGTCGCTGCGGCCGACGATCAGTTCGGGATGATAGCCGCAATATTCCAGCGCGGAGGCCTCGTCCGTGATGGACGCACCTTCCTGCAGCGCCCGCTGCAGACAGCTACGCAGCAGCTCCAGCGGAAACAGCTGCGGCGTCAGCGCGTGCCAGAGCGCCTCCCGCTCCACCGTATGGGCAATTGCCGGCGAGCCGGGTTCCGCGCGCTTCATGGTGTCACGCACGGGCGCGGCCAAAATGCCGCCGATGCGGCTGGTCGCGGTAATCGCCAGCAGGCGGTGTAAATCGTCGGGATGCAGACAGGGACGCGCCGCGTCGTGCACCAGCACCCAACGGGCCTCTGGCGCGGCTTGCAGACCGGCCAGCACCGAGTCGGCTCGTTCTTTGCCGCCGGCGACCCAGCGCACGCGAGGATCCTTAGCGACCGGCAGCGTAAAGAACCAGGGATCTTCTGGCGTGATAGCCACGATAATCTGATTGACCTGCGGATGCGCCAGCAGGCCGTCAATGGCGTGCTCAAGCACGCTCTTGCCGTTAATGCGAAGATATTGCTTAGGACAGGCCGCCTGCATCCGGCTGCCGACACCGGCAGCGGGCACAACGGCAATCACCTCAGTACCTGCGATAGTCATGTTTTATCGTTGTTGATTGGCCTGCGCGTTTTTACTGCGATCCGGCACAAGGCGATAGAAGGTCTCACCGGGCTTGATCATGCCCAGCTCATTGCGCGCGCGTTCTTCGATAGCTTCGGAACCGCCATTCAGGTCATCGATTTCCGCAAACAGCCGATCGTTGCGCGCTTTTAATTTGGCGTTACTGCTCTGCTGCACCGCAACATCGTCGTTAACGCGCGTATAGTCATGTAGGCCGTTCTTGCCCAGCCAGAGCGAATATTGCAGCCAGCCGAGTAGTACAAGTAACAGCAGCGTAAGTTTTCCCATCCCCGCCCCCTGAAAAACGGCTCAATCATCCCATAACTTTTCTCCCGACTCCACTGCGGCCTTGAAATAGCCGCCGTTTGGCGAATCGGTGAGCGTTCCACGGGGCTAAACAGCGTCGTCAGGCAACCTTCTGTTACCACCGGGCGCATTCAGACATCAGATTTTGCCCACGGGCGGGCAAACCTTACCACAATGAGGGCGATTACCAACCGCTCAGCAGCGTAAACAGCAGCCAGAAAAGGCCTATAACCACCACGACGGTGAGCAGGAGCGTCCAAATCAGATGGCCGCGCAGCAGCACGCTGGCGATAATACCGACCAGAACGGAAACGGGCAGCAGCGCGAGAAAGAAGGGCCAGGTATAGAGGAAGAAGAACAGCGTGTTAGAGCCGTAAAGCATAAAAGGGATCGCGAGCGCGAACCAGTAGCAGGCAAAGCCTGCCACTCCACCGGGAAACGACCAGGAAGACTCTTCCTGACCGTCATCTTTGCGGGCCAGCATGGGCGTAACGTTATGCATAAGTATCCTGTTGACGCGTAATACGGCCCGCTCTGAGGCGTTTTGCCGCGGCTATCTCAGGCTTTGATAATATCGCGGTCACGCAGCAGATCTAACACTTGAACCCGTAAATTTGTTACCAATTGTTCGCCATCCAGGCGGATTTCCGGACGTTCCGGCGCTTCATAAACGGCGTCAATGCCGGTGAAATTACGCAGCTCGCCGGCCCGCGCTTTTTTATACAGGCCTTTGGGATCGCGCGCTTCGCAGATAGCCAGCGGCGTGTCGACAAAGACTTCAATAAAGCGCCCTTCCCCAACCATGTCGCGCACCATCTGCCGCTCTTCCCGATGCGGAGAGATAAAGGCGCTCAGAACGATCAGGCCCGCATCGACCATCAGCTTTGCGACTTCGCCGACGCGCCGGATATTCTCTTTACGATCGGCGTCGCTGAAGCCCAGATCGCGGCAGAGGCCGTGACGCACGTTGTCGCCATCCAGCAGATAGGTGCTGACGCCAAGCTGATGCAGCGCCTGCTCCAGCGCGCCCGCCACGGTGGATTTACCGGAGCCGGAAAGCCCCGTAAACCACAGCACCGCGCCCTGATGACCGTGCAGCTGCTCGCGCTCCGCACGCGTTACCGCGTGCGCATGCCAGACGACGTTTTCATCGTGAGCGGCCATTATTGACCGCCTGAAATATCGCGAGCGCCCCAGTGCGGGAAGTGGCGACGCACCAGCGCGTTAAATTCCAGTTCAAAAGCGCTGAAATCACCGGTCGCCTGCGCCGCTTCCTCGTTCGGTTCGCGGATCATGCCTGCGCCGACGGTAACGTTGCTCAGACGGTCAATAAAGATCATGCCGCCGGTAACCGGATTCTGCTGGTATTTATCCAGCACCATCGGCTCGTCAAAGGTCAGATCCACCAGGCCGATGCCGTTCAGCGGCAGGTTTTCCACCTGACGCTGGGCCAGGCTGTTGATTTCCACCTGATACTGAATTTTTTCGACGCGCGCGCGGGTTTTCTTGCCGGCGATTTTAATATCGAAGCTCTGACCCGGCGCCAGCGGCTGTTCCGCCATCCATACCACGTCCACGCTGGCGGCCTGCACGGGCTTCAGCTCTGTACTGGCATCTACCAGCAGATCGCCGCGGCTGATATCGATTTCGTCCTTCAGCACCAGCGTAATCGCTTCGCCGGCCTGCGCTGCCTGCAAATCGCCGTCAAAGGTCACGATGCGGGCGATGGAAGATTCCACGCCGGATGGCAGCACCTTCACGCGCTGGCCGACCTGTACCGTTCCCGACGCCAGGGTGCCCGCATAGCCGCGGAAATCCAGGTTAGGTCGGTTGACGTACTGCACCGGGAAGCGCATCGGCTGCTGTTCCACCACGCGCTTGACCTCGACGGTTTCCAACACGTCCAGCAGCGTCGGACCGGTGTACCAGCCCATCGCCTCGCTCGCGGAAGCGACGTTTTCCCCTTCCAGCGCCGACAGCGGCACAAAGCGGATATCCAGATCGTTCGGCAGCTGTTCGGCAAAATCCAGATAGTCCTGTTTGATTTGCTCGAACTTCTCTTCGCTGTACTCGACCAGATCCATCTTATTAATAGCCACCACCAGGTGCTTGATGCCCAGCAGCGTGGAGATAAAGCTGTGACGACGCGTCTGATCCAGCACGCCTTTACGGGCGTCGATCAGCAGAATGGCCAGGTCGCAGGTTGATGCGCCTGTCGCCATATTGCGGGTGTACTGCTCGTGCCCCGGCGTGTCGGCAATAATAAATTTGCGCTTTTCAGTGGAGAAATAGCGATAGGCCACGTCGATGGTGATGCCCTGTTCCCGCTCGGCCTGCAGGCCGTCCACCAGCAGTGCCAGATCCAGTTTCTCGCCCTGGGTGCCGTGACGCTTGCTGTCGTTGTGCAGCGAAGAGAGCTGATCTTCATAAATCTGGCGCGTGTCGTGCAGCAGGCGGCCAATCAGCGTGCTTTTGCCGTCGTCGACGCTGCCGCAGGTCAGAAAACGCAGCAGGCTTTTGTGCTGCTGAGCGTGCAGCCAGGCTTCCACGCCGCCCTGGTCGGCAATTTGTTGTGCAATGACGTTGTTCATCTCGGCTCCTTAGAAATAACCCTGGCGTTTCTTCAGCTCCATCGAGCCGGACTGATCGCGGTCGATCACGCGCCCCTGACGTTCGCTGGTGGTTGAAACCAGCATCTCTTCGATGATCGAAGGCAGCGTCTGCGCTTCAGATTCCACCGCGCCGGTTAGCGGCCAGCAGCCCAGCGTACGGAAACGCACCATCCGCTCCTCAATCTTCTCGCCAGGCTGTAAATCGATCCGGTCGTCGTCAATCATCATCAACATGCCGTCGCGTTCCAGTACCGGACGCTTAGCGGCCAGATACAGTGGAACAATGTCGATATTTTCCAGGAAGATATACTGCCAGATATCCAGCTCGGTCCAGTTAGAGAGCGGGAAAACGCGAATGCTTTCGCCTTTATTGATCTGGCCGTTGTAGTTGTGCCACAGCTCAGGACGCTGGTTTTTCGGATCCCAGCGGTGGAAACGGTCACGGAAGGAGTAGATACGCTCTTTCGCGCGGGATTTTTCCTCGTCGCGACGCGCGCCGCCGAACGCGGCATCAAAGCCGTATTTGTTCAGCGCCTGCTTCAGCCCTTCGGTTTTCATAATGTCGGTGTGCTTGGCGCTGCCGTGCACGAAGGGATTGATGCCCATCGCCACGCCTTCCGGGTTTTTATGCACCAGCAGCTCGGCGCCAATCTCTTTTACCGTACGGTCGCGGAATTCGTACATTTCACGAAATTTCCAGCCGGTATCCACGTGCAGCAGCGGGAAAGGCAGCGTGCCCGGATAGAACGCTTTACGCGCCAGGTGCAGCATCACCGAAGAGTCTTTGCCGATAGAGTACATCATGACCGGATTGCCGAACTCTGCCGCCACTTCACGGATGATATGGATACTTTCCGCTTCCAGTTGACGCAGGTGGGTGAGTCGTTTTTGATCCATAACTTTTCCTCAAGCCAAATTCACAACGGCGGACGCCCGCTGCGCTGAATGTTGAAACCACGCCAGCTGCTGATGCAGGTTGACCACTTCCCCTATCACTAACAGGGCGGGCGTTGGCGCACGTTGTGCCAGTTGTTCTAATTCCTGTAGCGTGCCGGTCAGCACCTGCTGATCCTGACGCGTGCCGCGCCCGATCACCGCTACCGGCGTTTGCGCGTCGCGGCCATGGGCAATAAGCTGCGCCGAGATTTCGGCGGCTTTTACCGTGCCCATATAAATAGCCAGCGTCTGCCGCGCGCGAGCAAGCGATGGCCAGTCCATCTCTTCGCCGTCGGCCCGGCAATGGCCGGTGATAAACAGCACGCTTTGCGCATGGTCGCGATGCGTCAGCGGAATGCCGGCATAGGCCGTCGCGCCTGCCGCTGCGGTCACGCCCGGCACCACCTGAAAAGGAATGCCCGCCTCAACCGCCGCCTGAAGCTCTTCGCCGCCGCGACCAAAAATAAAGGGATCGCCGCCCTTCAGGCGCACAACCCGCTTGCCCTTCTTCGCCAGCTCGACCAGCATCCGGTTAGTCTCTTCCTGCGGCACGCTGTGCGCGCTGGCGCGCTTGCCCACGCAGATGCGGTCGGCGTCGCGTCGGACTAAATCCAGCACCTCGTCGCTGACCAGATGGTCGTACAGCACCACGTCCGCCTGCTGCATCACCTGCAGCCCGCGCAGCGTCAGCAGGCCGGCATCGCCAGGCCCCGCGCCGACCAGGATAATTTCGCCCTGGCTCGCCTCCGGATCGTCCAGCTGGCGAGCCAGCGTCTGTTCCGCGCCCGTCAGATTGCCGGAAGCGACCTGGCTGGCGAAAAGACCGTTAAACGCCTTTTCCCAGAAGCGGCGGCGCTCTGACATTTTGCTCAGCCGCTGCTTGACTCTGTCGCGCCAGCTGCCGGCCAGCTCGGCCATCTGCCCCAGATGGGCGGGCAACAGAGACTCAAGCTTTTCACGCAGCAGGCGCGCCAGTACGGGCGCCGTGCCGCTGGAGGAAATAGCCACGACCAGCGGCGACCGGTCGACAATAGAAGGGAAAATAAAAGAGCATTTAGGCTGGTCATCGACCACGTTAGCCAGCAGCCTGCGCTCGCTGGCATCGTCAAAGACGCGGCTGTTCAGTTCGCCGTCGTCGGTGGCGGCAATCACGAAATAGACCAGGTCGAGCTGGGCGCTCTGATAGTCGCGAGCAATCCACTCGACTTCACCGCTCTCCTGCAGCGCCGTCAGCTCTTCACACAGTTCGCGTGCGGCAATCTGCACCCGCGCGCCTGCGCGACGCAGCAGTTCGATTTTGCGCGCGGCTACGTCGCCGCCGCCAACCACCAGCACCGGTTTGTTTCGGATGTCTGCAAAAAGGGGAAGATAATCCACGTCAGCCTTGCTAAATAACAAAAAGTTAACGCGACTATAGGGCGGCGGCGGAGGCTTATGAAATTACTAATTGGAATGAGTAGTTACCGAATGGAATAACGTTACGGTAAAGCTACGCACAAAATGTGCTTAGCGGAGCGATTTCAGGGGCTTTCAGAAGGATTGTAATTGTGCGGAGCCCGTCACACTTTCATACTGGGACAGCAAAATATTTTCGCTGTTTCGTTACAGGATGACGATTAAGGACGTGACATGTTTTCCCGACTTTGCCTGAGCGCCCTGCTGGCGCTGGGCGTGCTTTCCCCGCTTCACGCCGCGACCAATGAAGGTCAGCTTGCCGAACAGCAGCTGCGCCATATCGCGACTTACTTTCCAGGGCGTATGGCTGGCAGTCCTGCCGAGATGTTAAACGCCGACTATCTGCAACAGCAGTTTCAGCAGTGGGGCTATGAGAGCAATAAAAGAGATTTTACGGCGCACTATCACTATAAATCACAGGATGGCCGCGTTAGCGATCGCAGCGTTATCGCGACATCGGTTATCGCCGCCCGCGCAGGCGAGGTGCCGCAGCAGATAGTTATTCTGGCGCAGGCCGATACCTGGCTGCCGCTAAGCGACAGCGATCGGCAAAAAAACCGCGGCGGCCTGACTTTACAGGGCGCGGACGATAACGCTTCCGGGGTGGCGGTGATGCTGGAGCTGGCGGAGCGTTTACAGTCGACGCCGCTGCACTACAGCCTGCGCTTTGTGGCGCTAAGCGCTTCTGCGCTGCATGGCGAAGAGGATTATCTCGCCCGCATGAAGCCGGAAGAGAAAAAGAACACGCTGCTGGTGATAAAACTAAACGATCTGCTCGTGGGCAACCGGCTCTGGTTCAACAGCGGCACCAACACGCCTGAACCGGTGGCGCGGCAGACGCGCGATCGGGCGCTGGCGCTGGCGCGCTCGGCGCATATTCCTGCCGCCACGCTGGGCAAAGCGGTGAAAAATGAACCGGCGGTAGAGACGTTTGATAAGGCAGGCATTCCGTTGCTGAGCGTTCGCGCCGCCAACTGGGATAAAAAAGGCCATCGGGTGCATACCAGTAACGCGCATTTTCCGCAGGGAAGCTGTCAGCAGCAGGCCAGCTGCGATAACCTTGCCTGGATCGATCGCTGGCTGCCTGGCCGCATCACGCACCGCACGCGCGACAGCGTGAAAATCCTGCTGCCGCTGATCCGCGAGTTAGCCAATCCTCAACCTGAAGCTTAAGGAAGCCCATGTACATTGTCAGTCTGACCTATAACCGCCCGATGCCGGAAGTGGAAGCGGCGCTGGATGCGCATATCGCCTGGCTGGATACTTACTTTGCCGACGGCACCTTTATTGCCGCCGGACGTAAAGATCCGCGTACCGGCGGCGTGATCCTGATAAAGGATATCGATCGCGCTCGGCTGGATCGTATTCTGGCAGAGGATGCTTTTCAGAAGGTGGCGGATTACGAGGTCACTAAAGTGAACGTCACGCGCGGTTCGGCGGACTTTTCTGCGCTGGTGGGACTGTAGGTTTTCGGGAATAAATCAGGGCTGACTCGCATAATAAAGCTTTCGTCATCCCTGATGGAGGCTTTGCTTAGCGAGGTATTGTTAGCATAAATAAATTAGCCTACGATACCCTCATCGTGGTGATTAAATCGCCAATTAAGGAGGGATCTATGAAATATCATCCACCTGAAACGAAACAGCTAACGCCGGAGCAGCGCAAGCTATATCTTAAAATTCAGGCTGAAGAAAATGCTGAAGAGAAACGTTATGCGTCCGATCCTGTCTTGCTGAAACAGGCAGAGGCCTATCACAGAGAGCTGGAACGTATGGTTGAAGAGCGTGCCCAGCCCAAATTTTTACTGCCCGCCTCGAAGGTCAACCAGAGCGTAGCTTCTGGCCATCATGCCATTGATGCGAGCGTTGAGTATTCAGACATTCTGGATCCAGATTCCGCCAGTAAAGGATTTAACCAGTCCGTTCGTGTTCACACTCGCAATAAAAAAGCTTCAATTGCTGTTCATGCCGCTCTTGTGGCCAGCAAGAATAATAAAAAATTCTGAAAGGGAAAGTCAGAAAAATGGTTGCAACAAGGGTAGCAATAACCCCAACATCGAAAATTGAAATCGTATTAGCGCCACAGTTTGAACACGGCGACCGCAAGCAAATTTTAGGTATACCAGGTGAAGCAGCCAACGATATATTTTTAACGGATTTGCCTCAAATGGATGATAACAGCCGTGCATCGTTTGATTATCTTATCCAACAGCTGGCTGAAGAGCTGGATCAAGAAGGCAGAAACAAACCTTCATGGTGTAAGACCAACGGAATGCGTTACGCAGGCGCCGACATCTATGCGCTTTATGACGTATGGCATTACCATAGCGGAGATTGGGATGCGGCACAGGGTCGTTCTGTTTATATTCCTACCGATAGTGGTCATACAAAAGTAAAAGATCTACAGCCCAACCCGTTAGGCATGACCAGCGGGCCTTGCATTCATTTTGCCTGGGAAAATAACGATAAGCGAGTACGGATCCTGGCTTATAGCAAAAGGCATACGCCATACTTCCGGGCATCAGAGCCGGGAAATAATCTTACCTCAAGGATCCTTGCTCCCCTCTGAGCAAAAAGTCATGTTATGCGGCGAACTACCTTATCTGGTTCAGCGTGCGTCAGACAGTATAGCCGCAGCAGTGATAAACCTACGTAAGCTCTTGCAGTACCAAACCTATAGAAAACTGCTGGATATCTGCTTCAGCGGCGCCAAAGAAAACTATCGCTGGGTATGGATGTGTAATAAAGACAAGGATTGGCGGGTTTTAATAATTTGTTTGTAATGAGGGCGGAAGATAACCTCCGCCCTTTAACGTTATTCGTGCAGGCCGCACTCGCGCTTCAGGCCGAAGAAGCGCGTTTCTTCTTCCGCCATGCCCGGCTCCCACTTCCGCGTGGTGTGCGTATCGCCAACCGAAAGATAGCCCTGATCCCACAGCGGATGATAGCCCAGGCCGTGCTCCTTCAGATACTGATAAACCTGGCGGTTGTCCCAGTCGATAATCGGCAGCACCTTGAACACGCCGCGCTGAATAGCCAGCACCGGCAGATGGGCGCGGCTGCTGGACTGATCGCGACGCAGACCGGCAAACCACGTCTGCGCATGCAGCGTTTCCAGCGCGCGGTTCATCGGCTCAACTTTGTTGATCTCGTTGTAGCGTTCGATACCTTCCACGCCCTGCTCCCACAGCTTGCCGTAGCGCGCTTCCTGCCACGCCGCGCTCTGTTCGGCGCGGAATACCTTCAGGTTCAGACCGAGCTTATCGGTCAGCTCGTCAATAAACTGATAGGTTTCCGGGAACAGATAGCCGGTATCGGTCAGGATCACCGGAATATCCGGCTTCGCCTGGGTCACCAGATGCAGACTCACCGCCGCCTGGATGCCAAAGCTGGAAGAAAGCACCGCCTCGCCGGGCAGATTTTCGAGCGCCCAAATAACGCGATCCTGTGCCGACAGCTTTTCCAGCCTGGTGTTGATTTCCGCCAGCGCCATTACGCGTTCGACTTTGGGTAGTGCATTCAGTGCCGAGAGATCGAGTACAGCCATTTCGCGCCTCCGTTATGCCCAAAAATCGCGAGCCGGATCGAGAACAGGTTCCACCACGCCAGCGCGGATAGTGAAATCGCCAAAGCCTTCGTCCGCTTCGCGTTCTTTTGACCAGCGACCCAACAGATGATCGAGGGTAGTTAAAATTTCATCTTCGGTAATGTTTTCACGGTACATACGCGGGATGCGCGTGCCGATGCGGTTGCCGCCCAGATGCAGGTTATAGCGCCCCGGCGCTTTGCCGACCAGGCCGACCTCGGCCAGCAGCGCGCGGCCGCAGCCGTTAGGACAGCCGGTTACGCGCAGGACGATATGCTCATCGCCCACGCCGTGCGCCGTCATCAGCTCTTCCACGCGGGTCACGAACGACGGCAGAAAACGTTCGGCTTCCGCCATCGCCAGCGGACAGGTCGGGAACGCCACGCAGGCCATCGAGTTTTCGCGCTGCGCGGTGACGTTTTCCATCAGGCCGTGCTCGCGGGCCAGCGCTTCGATCGCCGGCTTGTGCGCTTCCGGCACGCCCGCCACAATCAGGTTCTGATTGGCGGTCAGGCGGAAGTCGCCTTTGTGCACCTTCGCAATTTCGGCCAAGCCGGTTTTCAGCGGACGGCCCGGATAGTCCAGCAGGCGGCCATTTTCAATAAACAGCGTCAGATGCCAGTTGTTATCAATCCCTTTCACCCAGCCGAAACGGTCGCCGCGCGTGGTGAATTCATAAGGGCGGATCGGCTCGAAGGTCAGGCCGGCGCGGCGCTCCACTTCCTGCTTAAAGGTTTCCACGCCCACGCGCTCCAGCGTGTACTTGGTTTTGGCGTTTTTACGATCGGTACGGTTGCCCCAGTCGCGCTGCGTGGTGACGACCGCTTCCGCGACGTCGAGGATTTTTTCGACCGGCAGATAGCCAAACTCGCTGGCGGTGCGCGCGTAAGTCGCTTTGTTGCCGTGATCGATAGACAATCCGCCGCCCACCAGCAGGTTAAAGCCGACCAGCCTGCCGTTCTCGGCAATGGCAATAAAGTTCAGATCGTTAGCGTGCAGATCCACATCGTTATGCGGCGGCACCACTACGGTGGTTTTAAACTTACGCGGCAGATAGGTTTCGCCCAGGATCGGCTCTTTATCCGTGGTGGCGACCTTTTCCTGATCCAGCCAGATTTCCGCATAGGCGCGGGTCTGCGGCAGCAGATGCTCGGAGAGTTTTTTCGCCCATTCGTAGGCTTCCTGATGCAGCTCGGATTCTATCGGGTTCGAGGTGCACAGCACGTTACGGTTCACGTCGTTCGCCGTTGCCAGCGCGTCCAGGCCGACTTCACTCAGCATCTGGTGAGCAGGCTTGACGTTGCCCTTCAGGATGCCGTGAAACTGGAAGGTCTGGCGGTTGGTCAGACGAATGCTGCCGTAAATCGTGTTGTCCGCCGCGAACTTATCGATAGCCAGCCACTGCGTCGGCGTAATGATGCCGCCCGGCAGACGGCAGCGCAGCATCATCGCGTGACGCGGCTCCAGCTTCTGCTCGGCGCGCTCGGCGCGAATATCGCGGTCGTCCTGCTGGTACATGCCGTGGAAGCGGATCAGCAGAAAGTTGTCGCCGGTGAAACCGCCGGTCAGGCCGTTATCTAAATCTTCCGCGATAGTTCCGCGCAGATAGTTGCTCTCTTTTTTCAGGCGCTCGGCGTCGGTCAGCTTGCCTTCAACCACCAACGGGCCAGGATGTTTTTCATTGCTCATAAGGCTTTCTCTTTAATATTCGTTAGTGCCGCCGGATATCCGGCGGGGCCGGCTAGTAGACGTCGCGCTGATAGCGGCGCTCGATACGCAGCTCGCTTAAGAATTCGTCGGCGCTTTCCGTATCCATACCGCCATGCTCCGCCACCACTTCCAGCAGGGCCTGCTCCACATCCTTCGCCATACGGTTGGCGTCGCCGCACACGTAAATATGCGCGCCTTGCCGGATCCAGCGCCACACTTCCGCCCCTTTGGCGCGAATTTTGTCCTGCACGTAAACTTTTTGCTGCTGATCGCGCGACCACGCCAGATCGATATTGGTCAGCAGGCCGTCTTTCACGTAGCGCTGCCATTCGACCTGGTACAGGAAGTCTTCGGTAAAGTGCGGATTGCCGAAGAAGAGCCAGTTTTTGCCTTCTGCGCCGTCGTTATCGCGCTGCTGCATAAAGGCGCGGAACGGCGCGATGCCGGTGCCCGGCCCAATCATAATGACCGGCGTTTCGGGATTGGCCGGCAGGCGGAAGTTATCGTTATGTTCAATAAAGACGCGGACTTCGCCGTCTTCTTCCAGCCGATCCGCCAGGAAGCTCGAAGCGCCGCCCGCGCGCGCGCGGCCATCGATGTCATAGCGCACCGCACCGACGGTAATGTGCACTTCGCTTTCGCTCTCCGCCTGCGAAGAGGCGATAGAATAAAGACGCGGCGTCAGCGGACGCAGCAGCGCCGTCAGCTGTTCGGCGCGCAGCTCGATTGGCGCCTGACGCACCATATCCACGATCGGCGTCGTCTGCGCATAGTGCTGCAAACGGCTCTTATCGCCGACCAGGGCCAGCAGATTTTCATCGCGGCTAAGCTTGCCGTACTGCTCGACGATTTGCGTGGTGTTGACCGTCAGCTCGAAATGCTTTTGCAGCGCTTCGCTGAGCGGCAGCGTAGCGCCGTTGACCTCTACGGGCTCACTGCCTTTCAGCCACAGTAGCCCGACCAGCTCCTGCACCAGCGCGGGATCGTTTTCATACCAGACGCCCAGCGCGTCGCCCGGCTGATAGCGCAGCCCGGAATCGCCCAGGTCGATTTCGATATGGCGCACGTCTTTATCCGAGTTACGGCCGGTGATCTTCTGATTCACGGCCAGGCTGGCGGTCAGCGGCTCTTCTTTGGTGTAAGGGCTGCTGAGCACTTCGTTAACCGTGCCGGTAGCGGTGACTGCCGCTGCGGCCGGCGATTCGCTCGGCACGCGCGCTTTCAGGATCTCTACAATCTTTTTACGCCACTGTTCCGCTTCGGCCGCGTATTCAACATCGGCATCCACGCGATCCAGCAGGCGTTCGCCGCCCAGCTCGCCCAGCTTGTTATCGAAATCTTTGCCGGCCTGGCTGAAGAACTCATAAGAGGTATCGCCCAGACCAAAGACTGCGAAAGCGGTGTCGGCCAGCTTCGGCGCTTTCTTTGACATCAGAAACTTATGCAGCGCCACGGCTTCTTCCGGCGGCTCGCCCTCGCCCTGCGTGGAGGTAACCACGACCAGCAGCTTCTCCTGTGCGATCTGCTTGAACTTGTAGTCGCCCGCGTTGACCAGGTTCACGTTCAGCTTAGCCGCCAGCAGATCGTCGCGCAGCTGCTCGGCGACGCGACGGGCGTTGCCGGTCTGCGAGGCGGAAAGCAGCGTAATGGTTGGCGCATCGACCGGCGCTGGCGCGCTGGCGGTTACCGCGCCCGGCGCCTGATTGACCATGCCCCAGAAGTAGCCGGAGAGCCAGGCCAGCTGCGTGGTAGAGAAATCGCCGGTTGCCGCCTGAAGGCGGGAAAGCTGTTCCGGGTTAAGCGGAAGCAGAGAAGCAGGAGGTGCCTGAGTCGTCATTGCGTTGAAAGTTCCAGTATCGGTGGTCAGGGCCGTAAAGACAGCAAGATAACGTTAGGGTAACGACTGGCATAATAACCCTTAAAGAAGGGTTGGTAATATAAAATAACCAAAATGACTAAACGGTTTTACAAGTAAGCGATAGCGGCGAAACCGGTTAATTAACTTATTGTTTATTATGAACTTAGTCAGAAGGCGCTTTTGCTACGGGCCAGGATGTGCGGATTGGCCGGGAAACGGGTGCGAAAAAAGGCTTTTTCAGGTAGACTTCGCCCGTTTTTTTGAGAAATAACCGAGACTGTCATATGGCTACCACGCTGTTTAAAGATTTCCAATTCGAGGCGGCTCACCACCTGCCCAACGTGCCGGAAGGCCATAAATGCGGCCGCCTGCACGGGCACTCTTTCCTGGTGCGGCTCGAAATCACCGGCGAAGTGGACGCGCATACCGGCTGGGTCATGGATTTTGCCGAACTGAAGGCGGCCTTCAGGCCGCTTTACGACAGGCTGGATCACTATTATCTGAACGAGATCCCAGGGCTGGAAAACCCGACCAGCGAAGTGCTGGCAAAATGGATCTGGGATCGGATGAAGCCGACGCTGCCTCTGCTCAGCGCCGTGATGATCAAAGAGACCTGCACGGCGGGCTGCGTTTACAAAGGCTGATGCTCTGGCGGCAGAGGTCGCCGAAGCCTATGGATAACAATGACAGGGATTAACTAAAAAGGCGGCCTCGGTGCCGCCTTTTTTTATCAGGCGATATTCAGGTATTTGTGTGTCTGCATCGACAGGCGCCAGTTGCGCGCGATGCAGGTTTCAATGCAAAGTTTGGTCGCGTCGTCTTTCTGGCTGATCGGCTGTAGGGCAATGATACGCGGCTTGCTGTCGCTCAGCGTCGCCAACAGGGCGTCCAGCGCCTCTACGTCGCGCTGACGGGCCACCGGATGCTTCACTTCATCAGCGCGAACCAGCGCCTGGTTCAGCACATCATAGCCGCCGCGCATATTGACCTTAGGCGAAACGGTAACCCAGGTTTTTTCGCTGCACTGCACCCGATGCGTGCCGCTGGTTTCAATCTGGCAGCTGAAGCCCTGCTGCTCCAGCGCTTCGGTCAGCGGCGTCAGATCGTGAATGCAGGGCTCGCCGCCAGTGATCACCACGTGCCGGGCCGTCCAGCCGCGCTGCGCAATTACCGCCAGTAACGCCTCCGCGTCCGCCGCGCCCCATGCATCGGTTTCCACCGTCTTCAGCAAGATATCGCCCAGCGAGGTTTCCCGATCGGCCAGCTTATCCCAGGTGTGTTTGGTATCACACCAGCTGCAGCCCACCGGGCATCCCTGCAGGCGGATAAAAATTGCCGGAACGCCGGTATAAAACCCTTCGCCCTGCAACGTCTGGAACATTTCATTAATCGGGTACTGCATCACGCTCTCAATTGACTGTAAAAATAAGGGCGCAAAGTATGACAGATAGCGGCTTTTTAACCAAATCACATTGTGCGGGGGAACCCGGCAACTTTTTATCCCACCTAACCTCATCACTCTTTTCTGAGGTAATCCTATGAACATGCCCATCAGCAGTTTACTGAATCGCGTACTGCTGAATGCCAGCAGCGAGGCGTCGAGC
>Ga0157372_10001981_pt1 | contig 22261 bp, 20 predicted proteins | sample C55metaG_FD_115307 | JGI IMG/M metagenome (GOLD analysis project Ga0157372, IMG submission 115307) | Corn rhizosphere microbial communities from Kellogg Biological Station, Michigan, USA - C5-5 metaG | ecosystem: Host-associated > Plants > Roots > Rhizosphere > Soil | place: USA: Michigan... | reverse complement strand
GACGGCGTACGCCATCGTGAGCACCGTCAAACCGAAAGCGAGCGCGACGCCCACGAAGCCGATGCCGAGATTCGGAAATGCCGCAGCGAGCACCGCGCTGCCACAGCCACCGATCACGAGCCAGAACGTGCCAAAGAATTCGGCGCCCAAACGCTTGCCGATGCTCATCGCACTCTCCCCCGGTTTCGGTGGAACTGCGTTCGATGAAACGATCTGGATGAAACGATTGTGGGCACGCCCGTTATTGCGCGGGCGTCGTTTCGGCTGGCGGTGCTGGCTTCTGCTCGGGAGCCGGAGCACTCGCCGGCACGTTCTGCGGATGTTCCTTGAGCCAGATCATCGAGCCGCGCACGCGGTCGTATCCGCTTGGATGATCGTAGAAGATGATTTCCTCGAGCGGGCTTGGCGCCAGTTTGCGATAAGTGCTGAGGCGCATCGCCGCCATCGCGAAACCGTGTGGCTCTTGCGCGGCGTTGAGGCCGAACGCATCGGCCTCCGCTTCGGCCTGACGCACGATCGAATTGTTGAGCGGCGTCGCCAGCAGGAAAAACAGCGAGAAGATCGCAACTGCGAGCGGCAGCGCAGCGGGATCGGTGCGTCCCTCCAGACCGAATCGCGCACCCCAGCGCGCCAGCGCCCAGTCCATCGTGCGATGCACGACCCAGAGCGCAAACGCGATCACAAGCGAGAGATAGACCGTCAGCCGCAACCCGTGATTGAGCACGTAATGGCCCATCTCATGGCCCATCACGGCCTTGATCTCGGGCAACGAACTCTTGTTGAGGAGATTGTCGTTGAGCGCGACGCGCGTGGTGCCGAGAAATCCCGCCACGTTCGCGCTGATACGCGTGGTTTGCCTGGACGCGTCGAACTCGACCACGTTGTTGGTCGGAATCTGGTTCGCGCGCGCGAGCGACAGCACCGCCTGACGCACCGCGCCTTCGCGCAGCGGCTTGTAATCGTTGAACAACGGCTCGACGAATACGGGCGCAAGCATCAGCACGAACAGAATGAAAACGAACGCACCGCCGCTCGCCCAGACCCACCAGCGATCGCCCGCTTTGCGTACGGCGGCATAAATCAATGCGATGACCGGCGGCACGACGACGAGGCTGACCATAAGTCCCTTCAGCGCATCGCCGAACCATCCGGCGAAGTCCTGCGTCGCTAGGCCATACTGATGCTCGCGCACGAAGCCTGTGTAGATGTCCGCCGGCAAACCGAGCAGGAATGCGGCGAGAACCCACAGAAACCCGTAGATCAGGGTCTGCACCCACGGTCGCGAGACACGACGGCCGATGTCGCGCATGCGGCGCGATAACCCGGTGTACAGCAGCACCGCCGCGATGCCGATGCCGTAGACGAACTCCCACAACTGAATCCAGTAGCCGCCTTCGAAGTAGTCGTTTGAAACCTTGCGTTGTTCTGGCGTGAGCAGGTCGAGGTAAGCCTGCGTCGCGCGATCGACGTCGAAGTTCGGACCGGGCTTGGCCGCGTCGGGAATCTGCAGACCTGGCGGAAGTTCTCGCACGATCGTCGAGGCGGCATGCGCCGACGGGAAAAGCGCGAACACGAACAGAACGACGAGGAATGCGCGCACGATCGCCTTCATGATCCTCTCCGGAAGATGGTCAACCTGGGTTTCGCGCGGCGAGCTTCGCCGCTTCACGGTGCGCGCGTCAACTTCGCGAAACAGCGTTGATCCAGAAAGCCACCGTCGAGCGCGGCGCCCGCGTCCTTCGAACGCATTCGGCTAAGATAACTGTTCCGAACCTCCGGAGCCCGCCATGTTCTGGCTGCTTACCTTCGTGCTTCTTGTCCTGCTCGGAATCCTCGGCATCGCGGGCTGGCTCAAGGCACAGCGGCCGGATAGCGGCCGCTACGTCCAACCGATCGAGCAGTTTGAAGGCTGGATCGGAGCCGCGGGCTTGGTCTGGGGATTGTTGCTGCTGCTGCGCTGGCTGTCGGCGCTCGGCATCATGTATTCGTCGGGCGCGATGCTGGTGACACTGCTCACCGCGCTGGTGATGATCGCGTTGTCGTTGATCATTGCGCTGCTGTTGCTGCGTTCGATGTTCGGCAGCGGCGATTTCATGACGCGCGTCGGGCGCGTGAGCGATCGCGTGGTTCCGTACAAGCTTGGTCTCGGTTTCGCCAGTCTCGTGCTTGCGCTGTATTCGCTGGTCGCCCACGCGTTTTGACGACGGACAACATAAAGGCCGCGGTCCGGAGACCGCGGCCTTTTGTTCGCAACTACGAATTACTTCGCGCGTTCGATCGTAAAGCCGCCGAAGCTGACGCCGATATCGACGCCCTCGCCGGCGCCCGCGAGCGCGAGCGATACGTTGCCTTTGGTCAACACCTGCGCCGTGCCAGCTTTGCCGGCGGCGATGCTCGCATCGCCCTGCGCGTAGGTACCGAGCACGTCCTCGATCCGGTGCACGTCGGTGACCTTGCCGGTGCCGTTATCGATGTGCGTCTTGCCGACCGTGAGTCCGCCGCCGTTAGCCGTGATCTTGACCGGCAACGACTTGCCGTTCTCGCACGTGACGACACCGCTGCCCTCGGCACGCTTGTAAACGAGCGACCAGCCGGTGAGCGAAAACTTGAGCTTGCAGTCGAGGTTGGCTTCCGCGGCCTGCGCGCTTGGCAGACCCAGCGTCAGCGCCACGACCAAAGCCGAAACCGATGCCCCCAGATAATGACGTTTCATGCCGGATCTCCCTTCGGTTGGTGGTGAACGGGCGAAGTGTCGGTCCGTTTACCTGAACAGACAAGGACTCCACCCGCGGGCGCCTTTCCAGCGCGGGCTGCCGTGCCCGATCGAGATGGCGCTGGCGCGTAGCGGAGGACCTCGCGCCACCGTTCCAGCTTGACGGGGCGCGGTATCGAGGCGTTGGCGGGGCTTGTCGAAGGCAGCGCCAGGATTTCGAGATCAGCCAAGCGCTGAGGGCGAATTCGTTCGCGGATGCGCCGCGCAAACACCTGCTGCGCCTTGCCGCCGTTGAGCGCGATCGCTCGAATCGTCGGATAAGCATCGAGCAAGGCCGGAATATCGTTCGGCACTTCGCTCTCCGGACGAATACTGCTGTCGAGGCTGCCCGGCCGCTCGCAATGCTTCAGCACATCCCAGATGCCGACACCGGCCGCTTGAAGAAGCGCAATGCGCTCGGCGTACGGGAGGTCCGGTCCGGCACCGTAAAGAACGCCCATGAAAGGCCAGAACAGATTGTGCGCATGCGCGTAGGACTGGCGCATCTCGAGCGAACGCAGGCTCGGCACGGTCCCGAGCACCAGAACCCGGCAGCCCTCGGCGACCTGCGGTGGAAAACTTGCGACTTTCTTGGACATAAGCGGCATTGTGCATCACGTGTCAAGCCGACACGCGATCGCAACGGCGAGCGCTGGCGCGTATCGGAAAGCGCGCCGTTCGAACGATGCCGGCCTTGCACCGGCATCGTCGGAAGCTACGAGGCTCCGCTCAGCCGGACGTCTTCGAAAGCGAAGCGAGATCCGCCAGCACCTGCTTGGAATTCTTCTCCGGATCGACATCGCGATAGTGCTTGGCGATCTTGCCCTCGGGATCGATGAGGAACGTTTCGCGCTTGGCGTAAGTCATGCCCATCTTGCTGGTCAGAACGCCGTATGTCTTCGCCGTTTCCTGCTTGGCATCGGACAAGAGCGGAAACGGCACGTGATATTTGTCGGCGAACTCGGCGTGCGACTTCACGTCGTCGAGACTGACGCCGAGCACTTCCGCGCCGGCCTTCTTCAGCGCGATGACGTCGTCGCGGAACGTGCATACCTCTTTCGTGCAGCCCGGCGTGAAGTCCTTCGGATAGAAATACAGAACCACCCACTTGCCGTGGTGCTGCGCCAATGTGTGCCAGTTGCCTTTCTGATCCTGCAGATGAAATTCCGGCGCCGCCTGGCCATCGGCAGGACCGGCCGCGGCGGGTTCTTCGGCGGCCAGCGGTGCCGCAAGAACGGTCGCAAAAACGAGAGCGAGCAGTGACAGGATCAAACGCTTCATGGGTGGCCTCTTCGGAAAACGCGGAAGAATCGGAAGTGGAAATCGGTACTGATTTGTAAAGACGCCGGCGCGAAATAACCGGCGACGCAACAAGACCCGATCGGAACGAGAATTCCTTCAGATTCTGCGCCGATTCGTTTTGGATTGCAGGTCCGCGGCACGGCGTGCGCGGCGTGTTTACCGATGGATGTGACAGTCTGGTGTCGGCCGGGATCACGCACTGACCGCGTTCCGCGCTGGCCAAGCTGTCGCGCGGATGGCGGCTCGCAATACGTTCGATTCAGCCTGGAAACGGCATGCTGGCGGCCGTCTGGGCCAAGCGAGGCGAGGTCAACCGGTCATGCTCGTGCTCAAACACGTCTACCACGCGCACGGCAGCGACGGCGAGACATATGACGTCCATGTCTACGCGGAATCGGCGGATACCGAGGACGGCGGCGCACCGATCGAAAAACTCAAATCGGTTTGTCTGGCCGACGGACGCGAGCTTCACGTCATCAGCAAAGGACACTACGAATTGCCCGACGGCAGCCTCAAACTGGAATCGCACGACCCCGAGGCGATTTGAAGTCGACACTCACACGCGTTGCGCCAGAAAATTACTTTTTCGCAGGCGTCGCGAATTTGTCCGAATCGTAGCCGCCGACTTCGAAGACCAGGGTCTCCTTGCCCTTGCCTTTGGCGAGCACGTCGATCGAAACCTTTTGCGCCTTGTTCATTTTTGCGATGAAGCCGCGATCGTCCGAGATGAAAATCGCGGGCTCGCCGGTTTCGGGGACATGCGCCTTCATGCGTTGCACGGCTGCGTCGTCGAAACGCACGGCGAGTGCGCAGTCTCGTTCGCAATCGAAACCTTTTCCGCTGCCGAAGAGGTAAGCGCTCTGTCCCCAAGCGGAATGACGGCGCAGAACCAGACGCACGCGCTCGCCGCTCGCAGGCTCGCTGCTATAGATCGACGCCGTGGTTTGATCGCCGCCCGATTCCTTTCCTGACTGGTAGATCCACAAGCGTTCGAGCCGCCGCCGCGCCGTGATGGCGTTGGCTTTGGCGACCGTGTCCGCAAGCGTTTGCTGCACTTCCTTTGCTTCGGAACTGCCTGGATATTTGGCGACGACTTCCTGCCCGATCGGCGCCGCCAGCTCGTACGACTTCGACTGCAACAGCTGGTGATACATCTCCAGGCTCTTGGTGGCCACCGCGCGATCGGGCGCCGGTGCCTTCGCCTGAGTTGGTGCGGCCGGCGCCGGCGCGCCGTTGCCGGAACACGCTGCGATCAGGGCCGCAGCGAGGACGATAAGAGAGAGGGAAAACCCGCGAGCACGCATGAAACGATTCCCGTTCGTCTGCACGACACACATCGTACATCGGTAGCCTTCGGCCGCGGAGCGCCGCGCGTCTTGGCCAGCGAGCACAGCACGAGATCTCGTGCCAGTCACGCCGTTCGATCGGCGACGCGCACTCATCGAGCTCAGAGATATCGGCACGGATCGCGGCCGAGATTGCGATCGTAGGTCGATGCACGATCATCACGCTCGTGCCCGGAGCGCGCCGTCGCGGCCATCCTTCGACAAGCCTCGCTGCGCGGCAGCGCCTGGCCTGACACAGCGAACGTCTGCGCGCTGCTACCGGAACGCGGGCGTGCCTTCGTGCGCGCGTCGCCATCGCTGATCTGTTTCGGACACGCTCCATGGCGATAGAAGACCTCGCCGTTGGCCGCGTGGCATTCAAAGGAGACCGGCTCGCGCCGGTCCGCGGATGGCGCGTGCATCTTCGGCAACGCATGCGCACGCGGCGCAGCGTCATCGCGCGATGCATGACCATAATCCGGCGAGGCCGACACCGGCGGCGCGGCCGGCAGCTCCATGCGCGACTCCGACTGCATTGCCAAACAAGGATGATCCTGAAATGAAATCTGGCCGTCCGCGCTGCGGCATTTGTAGATCGAATCCGCGTGCGCGGCGTGCGCAAATCCGAATGCTGCGGCGCAGATCATCAGCGCGCCGATGGCCGAGGCTTTGTACCGATCGAGAATCGAGTCGCGCATGCTGCAGGCTCCGCATTTCAGGGTGTGGAGATGATGTGGAGCGCGTCGGTCGCACGCCATCCGCGCGGCGCTCGGGCGCGTGTAGGAAAACGCCGACAAAGCCGAAGCATGTGGCCGGCGCTCGATGTCGCTGCAGGCGGCCGCGGCATGCCTTCGATTCGTCGAACCGAGCATCGACGCCGGGAAACAGCGACGACCGTGCGCGTTACACTCGAGTCGTCGTAGTCCTGTCGCGGTGCGATCCCGCCCAACCACATGCGCAAGATCGTCCACATCGACATGGACGCGTTCTACGCGTCCGTCGAACAGCGCGATGACCCGGCGTTGCGCGGGCGTCCGGTCGTCGTGGCGTGGCGCGGGCAACGCTCGGTGGTCTGCGCGGCATCGTACGAGGCGCGAACCTTCGGCGTGCGCTCGGCGATGCCGGCCGCGCGCGCCGAGCGGTTGTGTCCGGACGCCGTTTTTGTGCCCCCGGATTTCACACGCTATCGCGCCGTCTCGAGGCACGTGCGGGAGATTCTGCTGCGCCACACGCCGCTCGTCGAACCGTTGTCGCTCGACGAAGCGTATCTGGATGTCACGGAAACGCTGTCGGGTCTATCGACGGCGACCGCCGTCGCAAAATCCATTCGCGCGTCGATACGCGACGAACTCATGCTGACCGCGTCCGCCGGCGTCGCGCCGAACAAGTTCCTGGCCAAGATCGCTTCCGATTGGCGCAAGCCCGATGGGCTTTTCGTGATTCGTCCGGATGAAGTCGAGTCGTTTCTTCGGCCCCTGCCGGTATCGCGCATCCACGGGGTCGGCAAAGTCATGGACGGCAAGCTCGCCACGCTCGGCATTCGCACGGTCGGCGAGCTCGCGGCGCTCGATGTCGGCGATCTGGAACGTCGTTTCGGTCGCTACGGTCGGCGACTGTCCGAGCTTTCGCACGGCATCGATCACAACGAAGTGAAACCCGACCGGCCGACGCAATCGATCTCGGCCGAGGACACATTCGAGCACGACGTTCCTCTCGACGCGATCGAAACCAAGATCCGCGAGCTCGCCGCAAAGGTGTGGACCGCGACGCGCAGCACGGAGCGCATCGGGCGCACGGTGGTGTTGAAGCTGAAGACGAGAGAGTTCCGCATCCTGACGCGAAGTCACACGCCGCCGGCACCGCCGCGATCGGCGCAAGAGATTGGCGACATCGCCAACGGCTTGCGCGCGCACGTCAATCTGCCGACGACGACGCTGTATCGTCTGGTCGGCGTCGGCCTCGGCAACTTCCGCGACGCCGAAGGATTGCCGCAGCCGGAGCTCTTCGATCAGCCGCCCGCGCGTGATGGCGACCACGAGGAACCCAAATCCGCCTGACCGGCGATCGCTACACCGCTGCGGCGACGCGCCGGTCGTATTCGGAGACCACGCGCGCGCTTTCACGCGACGGCGCAAGGTACTGCGCCTTCAGCTTCACGTACTGACGCGCGGCGTAATAGATCTGCTGGATTTCGTCCGCGCTCAACAGGCGCACGCAGCGCGCGGGATTGCCGAGCCAGAGCTCGCCTTCCCCGACGATCCTGCCCTGCGCGATGACCGCGCCGGCGCCGACCAGCGCGTGGCGCTTGATCAGCGTCCCATCGAGAATCGTCGCGTGCATGCCGATCAGGCTCGCATCCTGCACGGTGCAGCCGTGCAGCACGGCGCCGTGGCCGATGGTCACATCCGAGCCGATCGAGAGCGCGAACCCGCCGAGCGTGTACTGCGTGTCGTGAGTGACGTGGAGCGAGGCGTGATCCTGGATGTTGGTGCGCTCGCCGATGCGGATGCGATGCGCATCGCCGCGGACCACGGCGCCCGGCCAGATCGATGAATCGTGACCCACCGCGACGTGGCCGATGACGTGAGCGGCGGGATCGACGTACGCGGTCGGCGAAACCTCCGGGTTGAACCCGTGGAACGAACGGATACTGCTCATTGCCTTGCACCTTGCGGCGCCTGCGATGGCAGAAATAGCCCGGAACCTTCCAAAGCAAAACCTGTATTTCTTTACAGGGTCGCCGAATGCCGCAATGCACGCTGGCTTCACGCCCGAAGGTGCAAAAAAGGCGGCCTCAAGCTGACGAACTGGCCGCGTCGGGCGTCGCCAACGCAGCTCAGGTTTGCGTGCAGCCCTGGGGCACCGCCAGCGCGTTCTTTCTTACGGTCGTCTTTCTCACAACCACCGGTGTCTTGGCCGGCGGCGGCACGCTCTTTCCCGAAGTGCGCACGGTCAGGACCACGCCACCGATCGCCAGCGCTCCGCCAATCGCGGTCAACATGCCGGGCACCTGGCCCAGGCACAGCCATGCAATCGCCGAAGCAACCAGCGGCTGCACGTAGAGAAAGCTCGAGACTTTCGACGCCGTCGCGCGTGACAGCGCGAAGTTCCAGCAGAGATATCCGAAGATGGTCGGCACGACGCCAAGATATACGGCAGACCAGATCTGCGGCGCTGGCACGGTCGCGAGTTTCGCCGGCAGATTGAATCCGAACGGCACCAGGCCGAGCGTGCCGGCGAAGATGCTGGCGGCGGTGAACCCGAGCGTTCCCGAGTCCGGATTGCGGGCGAGCAGCGGCTTTTGCCAGACGAAATAGATGCTGGTCGCCAACACCGATATCAGCACGAGCAGCGTCATCGGCTCGAATCGCACGGTGCGGCCTGCGCCGACGGTGATCAACACGACGCCGGAAAACGCGACGCCCAATCCCGCGATCGTGCTTCCCGAGATGCGCTCGCCGAGTCGCAGCGCAGCCAGCGCGGTCGTGACGCCCGGCGCGAGTGCGATGACCACCGCGGCGGCGCCGACCGAGATGCGCGTCATCGCGTAGCCGAGCGTCAATTGATAGATGGTGATGCCGATGAATCCAAGCGCCAGAATCGCGGGCCAGTCGCGAACCGGCGGGAGCTTGATGGCGCCGATCGCGATCGGCACCGCGAGCACCGCCGATGCGATCAGGAACCGCAGCAGCGACAACTCCGCCGGCGTGAACACCTCCAGGCCATACGCGATCGCCGCGAAAGCTGACGACCACACGACGATCGCGAAACCCGCTGCGACCAGCGTCAGGCCGTCGGATCGAAGAATTGCGGAATCGCGGTTCATCGACGTGACCTCAGCGGAATTGACCGACCACCAGGCGCGGAACGACCACTCCGCAAGCAGCGGCGGCGGTGCGCAAGCTGGCCTTGCGTTTCTTGCCCGAAACACGTTCCCGATGGGCCGGCGGAATCGCGTCCGCCGGGGCGTTTTCGGCCCAGTCGCGCGGGCGCGTCAGATGACCGTGCAGGAACAGCATTTCGCGCGCTATGCGGTTAAATTCTCTCAACATGACGGCGTTCTCCTCTGCTTGCACTAAGTACCGTGGAGCGAGAAGATACGCGGGATTCGCTCGTTTCAGTAGCGACATGTTTGATACTCTGACTTGAGTTTTATTCAATATGGAACGTCCTCCGCTCAATGCCCTGCAGGTCTTCGTAAGCGCCGCGCGCGCCAAGAATCTGACCCGCGCCGCGGAGCGCCTGCACTTGACCGTAAGCGCCCTCAGCCATCAGGTCCGCGCGCTCGAGCAAAGGCTCGGTTACAGCCTCTTCAAGCGCGGTCCGCGCGGGCTCGCACTGACGCCCGAAGGCACGCTGCTGCTCGACCGCGTCGCGCCGCATCTCGATGCGATCGACAGCGCGCTGCGCCCGCTGCGCACGCGTCGCGACAACGTGCTGAGTCTCAGCGCCATGCCCTCCATGGCCACGGGCTGGCTGATGCCGCGCCTGCCGCATTTCGTCGCGCGCCATCCGGATCTCGAGCTCAATCTCGATTCGTCGATCGAGGTGGTCGACTTTGCCGACTGCCGCTTTGATGCGGCGCTCAGGTACGGTCCCGGACAATGGGACGGCGTGACGTCCGAGCTTCTGTTCGAGGAGTGGCTGACGCCGGTCGCGAGCCCTGCATTGCTCGCAGGACGCAAACGGCCGCAACTCGACGAGCTTGCCGAATGGCCGCTGCTTTGTCCGGAGGATCCGTGGCCGCACTGGTTCGAAAAATTCGGCGGCACTGCGCCCAAGCGCTTCGTCGCCAGCTTCAGCGATTCGGAAACGCGGCAGCGCGCTGCCGTCGAAGGGATCGGCATCGCACTCGGCCGCATGACGATGGTGCGGCCGCTGATCGAGAGCGGCATGCTGGTCGCGCTATTTCCGGAACGGCTCCGCGCGCGCTACGCGCACTACCTCGTCTATCCGCAACGCGCGCGCGAGCACGCGTCGTTTCGCGCGTTCCGCGAGTGGGTGCTCGAAGAAGCCGCGACGTTCCGCGCGACGACCGATGCCGCGGACGTCGCGCATGCGGCGCTGCGCGCGCAAGCGACACCGGCACCCAATGTGCCGGCGGATCGAAAGCGAGGACGCCGGGCCGGAGCAAACACGAGCGCATGATGCCGCGACGGCATATCGTTGGAATTGCACTCGCTGTCGATGCAAGCAGAGTCGTCCTGACGCTGCTGTTCTTTTGGGGCGCATTCGCGTACGCGGCCGAGGTCGAAGGACCGTCGATTCACGACACCGTCGAATATCACGACATCGCCGGCGACACCGAGCAGGCACTCGTCGCCGCGCTGAAAAAGGTTTCCTACGCGGAAACATCCGGCGACCGCTTCTTTGCCGCGAACACGCACTGGCGGATACGCTGGAATTTCCGCGTCGAATCGGACGGCCAGACCTGTCGCCTTTCGTCTGCCAACACCGAGCTCGACGTGGACATGAACCTGCCGCGCTGGCAGCCGCCTTCAAACGCCGCGCCGGCGCTGGTCAAGCGCTGGAACGCGTTCGCGTCGGCGGTGCGCAAGCACGAGGACGGACATCGCGACATCGCCATCGCCGCCGCGCACGAAATCGAAGCGGGTGCGAAAAAAGAGCCGCCGCAACGCGATTGCGCGGCGCTCAAGAAAAAACTCAGCCGCACGGCCGACGCGACGTTGCGCGAATTTCGCGACAAGGAAAACAGCTACGACGTCACCACCATGCATGGACGCACGCAGGGCGCGACGTTTCCGTGAGTTAGGGCCTTCTCGTGTCCGGTTACTGGGCCGTTCTCCGTAACTGACCCACTGCGTCCGCGGATGCAGCGGTCAAGGACAGACCCCCATCGATCGGCGCCGAAGTATCCCGAAGCCTAGAGAACCGTCATGAGCACCGTCGTCAGAGCCATAAAGATGCGCAAGGACCTGGCCACCTTGGCCGACCTGCGCCAGCAGTTGGAACAGCATCCTGTTTTCGAAAGCCTCACAAATCCGGCCGACCTGCGCTGCTTCATGCGCGCGCACGTGTTTGCCGTATGGGATTTCATGAGTCTGCTCAAACGCCTGCAGCGCGATCTGACGTGCGTAGACCTTCCATGGATGCCGCGCCGCGACAAGGTCGCCGCGCATCTCATCAACGAGATCGTGCTGGGCGAGGAAAGCGACGTCCTACCGAACGGCGAACCCACCAGCCATCTGGATATATATCTGGACGCGATGCAGGAAGTTGGCGCCGATACGAGTCAGTTCAGGCACTTCCAGCAGCTCGTCGGCAACGGCATGGATCCGCTCGATGCCATGCATGCGGTCGGCACGCCCCAATATGTGTGCACATTCGTCGCGAACACGCTGCACGTCGCAATGCACGCATCGACGCTGACCGTGATGGCGAACTTTTTTCACGGGCGCGAGAACGTGATACCGCGCATGTTCTCCGCGCTGCTGCAACGCTGGCAGATCGCGGAAGACAGCGCGCCGATGTTCGTCTTCTACCTCAAGCGTCACATCGAAGTCGACGGCGATTCCCATGGTCCGATGGCGCAACAGATCATCGAACGCGCCACCGCCAACGATCCCGCCCGCCAGGAACTGGTACTGCATGCCGCGATCGAAAGCGTGAGCGCTCGAATTGGGTTGTGGGACGGCCTTCGGCTCTCCCTGCTTCAGGCGCGAGCGGCCGCATGATTCTGTCGGACGACGAGTGAGGGACTACGCATCGTAGTCCTCAGCGCGTGGAGCTCGTCGCGCACAGTTTTTCTCCCTGCTTGGAGTCGGCCCGCAGATTTCCGTCGATGTAGTAGTCGAGCAGCGAACGCGCGAGCGCCTGGTCGCTCGTCGGAATCAACGTTTGCGCATCGCGCATCCAGCCGTCGATGCACTTCTGCTTGGCGTCCTTGCCGGCTGCGCAGTCGAGCAGCTGGTCGAACGCTTGTCGATATGTCGCGAACTCGGCGCGCGTCATCGGCGCGCCGTGGCCTGGGACGAGCGTTTTGAAATGGACCGCCGCGAGAGACCCGAGCGCGGTGCGCCAATGTGCGGGGCATGCCGTGTCGAACAGCGGCGCGGGCAGCGTGACGAGATCACCCGAAGCAAGCACGTGGGTCGCCGGATCGAACAGCCAGACATCGCCTGCGGTTACCGAGTGATCTTCGAAACCGACGCGCAGTTTGCGTCCGGCGATCGTTCGCGACTCGCTCTTGGCGATCCGTTCGTCGGGAAATAGCGCCGGACCCGCGTCGATCAGCGCAAGTTCTGCGCGCCAGGGCGCCGTCTTGGTTTCGTCGCCCCCGGCCTGCTTGATCGCATCCTCGAGCTGCGCGTGATAACCCGCGAGGAATCCGTGCATCGCGTCTTCGATCGCCGCGCTCGCGTACACGCGTACGTTCGGAAATGCCTGACGCAATCGCACGTTGCCGCCGACGTGATCGAGATGCCAGTGGCTGTTGACGATCGCGACGACCGGCTGCTTGGCGGCGCGCGCGAAATCGATGATCTGCTGCGCGTGTTCCGGATGGCGCCCGGTGTCGAACACGATGAGGCCGTCGCTGCCCCTGAAGACGACCGTATTGCCATCGGGCTGAGTGCCCGCTACGAATGTTCCGGGAATGAGGTCGACGCCCGGAGCGACGACGGTCGCCGCGTGCATGACGCACGGCGTTTCTGCTACACCCAGTCCAAGCAGGAAACTGAAAACCGCCGCTCCGCTGCGCATCGGCCCGCTCCTTTCCCGTGCGAGCCGAGCTTCATCATCGACGCGGTGATCGGACAACGCCCATTCGTTGGCAATGGGCCGCGGCGAAAGGCGCGCGCGCCGAATCGTTCATCGGCGCGCGCGTTTGGATCGATCGAAGACACACCGACGCAACGGGTGCGTCGACGCCGATAGTCAGGGCTGTTTCGCTGATCCGTCGAATCCGTCCGCAAAAATCCGGTCGGTCACTCCGGCCGGGATCGGCGTCGCGTAGCTGCCCTTGCTCGTCGCCATCAGCAGCTGCGGCGCCGTGGTGTCCGCCGTGATCGCAAGATCGCGCGGGGCTCCGGCGTTGTCGAGACCGGTATCGAATGGCGTAAACGTGACGCCGCGATCATCCGATCGCGCCGCGGGTGCGCCATTGCCTTGCGCGACGTACAGCACATTCGCGTCGGCCGGATCACATGCAATGTCGGCGATCAGACTGCCGTTCCAGTTCGTTGACGTCCAGCTCGCGCCCGCGTCCTCGGTGTGGAACACGGTGGCGTGGGTGAAATCGCTCTTCCAGGCCGACATGTAAACCGTCTGAGGATTGGCCGGCGACGTGCACAGGCGCGGCAATCGCGCGAAATCGGGCAGGCCGTTGAGGGCGAGATTCCAGGTCGCGCCGCCGTCCGTCGAATTGAACGCGCCGCCCTGATTGGGCTCGGTGTAGCCATCGTAGGACGCGACCATGTTCTGGTCGGTGCCATCCTCGACGATCTCGATGTCGGTCGTGAAGTCGCCACCGCGGCCTTCGTAGACCTTATCCCATTGTCCGCCCGCATCGAGCGTGCGCCAGATCGTCACCGCGTTGCCAGCGACACCGAAATCCGCGCCACCGAGCAGAATCAGCGATGGATTGTTGTTGCTGAAACGGAGCGAGGCGAGATCGGATTCGTACAACGGACCTTGATCCGGACCCAAGCTCGTCCAGCTGCCGTTCGCTTCGCGTCGATACAAGCCCTCGGGCGCCACGGTCGATGGGCCGCTCGAAATCGCGTAGAGCGTGCCGTCGGGCGCGTAGCCGACTTTGCTGTAGCGCGTCGGCGGCGCGGATTCCAACAACCAGGTGACGCCGCCATCTGCCGAGCTGAACACGCCGCCGCTGTTGTTGCCCTGGAAGGCGACCGCGACCTGCAGCGGATCGGTCGGGCTCGTCGCGATCGAATACAACGACAGCTCGGAGATGCCGGCAGACGACCCGGCAAAATCATTGCCGCCATCCGTCGACTTGAACACCGCGAGCGAGGTCGTGCCGACGAACAGGTTTGTCGAGCTGGTCGGCTCGAAGCGGATGGATTGTGCCGCGAACGCGGCGGTGCCGCCGATGCCAAAATCCCAGGTCGCACCGCCATCGATCGTGCGGTTGATGCCGGCACCGTCCGTCGAGACGAGGATGGTTTGCGAGTCGTTAGGATCGACCGCGATGTCGGTGACGACCAGCAATGGCCACGTGCCGTCGGACAGCGGCGTCCAGGTCACACCGAGATCGGGCGAAGTATAGAGTCCGACGAATTCCGAACCGAACAGCTGCCCGCCGCCGACGAGAAGCCGCGTGCCGTCGTAGACGACCGCGTTCATCGGATTGCCGGGCAGACCTGCCGAACGATCGTTCCAGGTGTCGCCGCCGTCAATGGTGACCCAGACTTCGCCGCCGCCGAAATCGCCGCGGAACACCGCGATCACGGTGTTCGAATCGTTGGGATCGATCGCGATGTCGGAGCCGATCATCGGCGCGCCGTGCGGCGGCGTGCGATCTTGCCAAGTTGTACCGCCATCGATCGAGCGGATCAGATTCACCGCCTGGCCGCCGCCGGCGTCGGTGACTCCGGCCCAGATCGTCTGCGCATTCGAAGGATCGATGGTGATCGAGAACACTTCGTCGTTGTTCGGATCAACGATGCCGAGCACGTGATGCGTCCACGTTGCACCGTCGTCTGCGCTGGTCCAGATGGCATCCTGTGTCGCCGCGAAGACGGTGCCGTCCGGCGCGAATTCGATCTCATGCACGCTGATATTGGCGAGATCGGATACCGGCGCCCATGTCGCGCCGTCGTCCGTCGAGCGATACATCGTGCCGCCCCAGCTGCCGCCGGGCGCGATGCCAGCGAGCACGACACCGGGCTGTGTCGGCGATGCGGCGACATCGGCGACGTCACCACCGGGTGGCCCGAGCAGGCTCCAGTTGCCTGTTCCAGCGCCGGCTTTGGCGTGTGTTGCGCCCGCGAGGCCGGATAGGGGTGCGCGCGCGCCGTGCGCGTCGCTGCGCACGCTTGCGCTCAGGGGATCGGAATGTGGAGTGAAAGTTGCGATCGGCGCTGGTGGCGCCGCGATCGCGGCGGCGCTGATCAGCGCACATGCCCATGCGGCGGGAACGAATGACAGGAAACGCGTGCTCATCAGGGATACCCTCGACCGGATGCGTGAATGATCCGCGGGCATCGCAACGATTCAATTGCGCGATCGTCGTCCGCGGTCGCGCCGATGATGCACGCTGACGACGGACAAAGCATCACATTGGCGTTATCACGGCGTTTTCGTTCGATGATTCGACGCCAGTTGAAACGCCGCGGCGCGCCACCACGCGCTCCCTCGAGAAAAAAAGCGAGCTGGACCGCGCCCGATCAGGTCTTCAGATACTCGCGGAACATCTTGCGGAACTTGGCGACCTTCGGCGCAATGACCAGCTGACAGTACGGGTTCTCGCCGTGCAGCTTGAAATACTGCTGGTGATAGTCCTCGGCTTTGTAGAACGCCGTGAACGGAACGACTTCGGTGACGATCGCGCCGCTCCATTCGTGACTGTCGGTAGTGTCCTTGATGGCCTTGTGGATGGCCGCTTTCTGCTCGTCGTTGCGATAGAACGCGATCGAACGATACTGCGCGCCGACGTCCGCGCCCTGGCGGTTCAGCGTGGTCGGATCGTGGATCGTGAAGAACGCTTTCAGGATCGTGTCGCGGCTGATGACGCCCGGATCGAACGTAATCTGCACGACTTCGGCGTGGCCGGTGCCGCCATCCGATACTTGCTCATAGGTTGGATTGGGCACGTGGCCGCCCGCAAAGCCCGAGTCCACACGCTCGATGCCCTTGAGCTCGCTGAATACCGCTTCGAGGCACCAGAAGCAGCCGCCGCCGAGCGTCAGCACTTCATGGCCTGGCGCCGGCGTGTCGTCTCTCACATCGGCGGCGCGAGTATCGGCGCCGAAAGCGACGGCACACAGCAGCAACAGGACAGCAAAAAATTGACGGAACATGGCGTTCTCGCTGGTTGGGATACCGATGAGACCGGCACCTCGTGCTGCGTATTTCACGCGCGGGTTTCTCGACCGCTTTCAAGCGCTTCGATCGCACATCGTGCGCTGGACGATTCGGAAAATCGTGTCAGCTGGCAGAGCTCGCGCCCGAATCCTCCATCCTGCCGGGCCTTTGCAGCCTGAGTTCCTGCGGGGCCGCCATGCGAATGCCGGCGTTGCGGATGCGGGCGAGGACATCGAGCAGGATGTCGCTCCGAATCGCGCCGGCCTGCCGCGGATCGTCGATGAACGCAACGCCGATGAAGATCAGCGCGCCGTTGTCGATGCCGTCGAGCGTGACGGACAACGCGGGATTCTCCAGGATCTTCGAGTTACTCGTGAACGCGGTCGTCATCGCCGCGATCACCGCGTCGGCGTCGGTGTCGAGCGGCATCGGCAGACGCACGCGCACGCGGCCCTGCGAATTCGCCAGCGTCACATTGCGCACGGTCTTGGTGATGAGCTCGGAGTTCGGCACGATCATCGTCGAGCGATCGCCCATCTGAATCTCGGTCGCGCGCACGTTGATGCGGCGGATGTCGCCTTCGATATCGCCGAGCGCGACCCAGTCGCCCACCTTCACCGGCCGCTCGACGAGCAGGATCAGACCGGAAACGAAATTCTGCACGACGGCCTGCAGACCAAAGCCGATGCCGACCGAAAGTGCGCTTGCGACCCATGCGATGCGCTCGACCGAGAGACCGAGTTCCGACAGTGCGAACCCGAACACGACGATGCCGCCGACATAGCCGAGCAGCGTCGTCACGGAAACACGCATGGCGGGATCTAGCGACGTCGTCGGGAGGTAGCGATCGCTCAACCAGCGCTTCAGCGCGCGCACCACGACGAGTCCGGCGAGGAACACGGCGATCGCGCCGAACACGGCGTCGGGCGTGATCTCGAACTGGCCGATGCGCAGCGCGCTCGATCCGATCTGCGTGCTGAGGTTGGAGAGCTCGGCGCGGCCGCTGCCGAAGCCTTCGAAAATCAACGAGAGCGCGAACAGGAGCGCAACGACTCGAAACGCGCCCGAAAGCACCACCGCGACCTGGTCCAGCGTTCGCGTCTGCATGCCCAGCGTTTCGCGCATCCAGCGCTGGCGAATCGAAACGAGCGTGAAGAAAACATCTTCGATGACGTGCACCAGCAGGAAGCACGTACCACCGACGATGAGGGTGCGCACGATCAAAGCGGCGACGAATTGCGCGAATGCGATATACCCGATCAGGGCGGCGACGAGCGCGGCAAAAGCGCCGAGCCAGAGGAAAGCAATCGCGGTTGTGCCCCACATCGACGGCGCGGGACGCGCTTCGTCCGGTTTGCGTCCCGCGACAGCGTTGCGACGCACGCTCCGGATGCGCAACAACGCCCACATGATGATCACCGCGTAGGCGACCGCGCTGACAAAGCTCGCGGCCACGGTCGCCGCGAGGCTCGCTCCGGCGACGTTGTTGATCCGGCGCAGCATGATGCTGAGCGCGATTGCCGTCCCGAGCAGCCAGGGAAACGGCGCCAACGCCGTCGCCGTGTCGTCGGCGATCGGTGGCAACCGCCACGAATGTCGCCTCGGCGACAGCAAGGCGCGGCCGAGTCCCGCGACGAAGCCGCCGAAGAACACCGCGAGGACCAGCGAATGTGCGAGCTGGTCTTCGGCTCCGGTGAACGCGCCGTGCCATTCGAGGCCGCTGACGATCGCTTGCGCGCCGAGACCGGTGAAAAGCGTCGCGACAACGACGACTGCCAGTGCGAGCGCGGATCGACGCAAGCGTCCTTGCGGCACGCGATCGGTAGTCACGCGCACCAGCGCACGCTCGGCCCACCAGCGGCCAAGCACGATCAACAGAAGACCCACGACAATGCCGATGATCGCGTACACGCGATTGTCGGGTGCGAATCCGTCGGTCACTGCGGAGACGACGCCGCTCACCAGTGCACTCAGCCGTGCCCGGTCTTCGACACTGCTGCCGATGACGTTCTTCCAGAACGTCGGCGTCAGCGGCGATGGCGTTCGCTGCGAAAGGCGCGCCTGGAAGTTCCCACGGCGCGCTTCGGTGATTTCGCCGAGCAGCTGCTGCGCATCCACGGAAATGAGTTTCGCGCGCTTGATCTCTCCGTCGAGATCGGTGTGTTGCTTGCCGAGCGCCGCACGTTGCGCGGCGATGTCCGGTGCTTCAGCGGGACCGCCTTTGGCCGGCGCCGGGCCGAGCTCGGCGATGCGTGCGTCGAGCGCATCGAGCTTGGGCGCGCGGTCGGCCGCGAGCGCGTCGGCCGACGTGGCGATCGAGGTCGCGATATCGCGAAAGTCGCCGAGCTTGGTCTCGTCGATTTCTCCGCCGAGTTGCTTGCGGATGTCGGCGATCTGCTGCTGCGCGGTGTCGACGAATTTCGCCGAATCGGGCTCCTGGGCGAAAACGCACGTTGCGGCCAGTGCGAGCAGCAAGAAGACGATGGCGCGCCAGCGGAGCATCCACGCATCATCGAAGCGCGTCCGCACGCCGTCAATCGTTGCGCTGCGGGCGGTTACGCGCCGCTTCATCGCGAGATCGAAGAGATGGACGCCGGCAGCATCAGACGACGGCGCCGAACAATCTGCCGACGAGGGCCGTCACCACCATTGCGAGCGCGCCCCAGAATGCAATGCGCAAGGCTCCTTTCGCGATCGACGCGCCGCCGGTCCGCGCCGCGACGCCGCCGAGCAGCGCAAGAAAAACGAGCGACGCGACGCTCACGGCCCAGCCGATCGTCGCGCCCGGAGCGATCGCCGCGACGATCAGTGGCAGCGCTGAGCCTGCGGCAAATGTCGCCGCCGACGTCAACGCGGCCTGCACGGGACGAGCCGTGCTGATTTCGGAGATGCCGAGCTCGTCGCGCGCGTGTGCGCCGAGCGCGTCCTTGGCCATCAGTTGCTCGGCGACCTCGCGAGCCAGCGCGGGATCGAGCCCACGCCTCGCATAGATGCCGGCGAGCTCGACGCGCTCGCTCTCAATATCCGTCGCGAGCTCGGCGCGTTCGCGCGCGAGATCGGCGTGCTCGGTGTCGAGCTGTGAGCTCACCGACACGAATTCGCCGGCGGCCATCGACATGGAACCGGCGACGAGTCCTGCGACACCGGCCGTCAGCACGGCGGTGTGCTCTGCATTCGCAGCAGCGACGCCGACGATCAGGCTCGCGGTGGAAAGAATGCCGTCGTTGGCGCCGAGCACGGCCGCGCGCAACCAGCCGATTCTTCCCGAGCGGTGACGTTCACGATGAGCGATACGCATGCGCGATCTCCGCCTTTGTCGTCGCCGCGAATTGAATCCTGCGCGCGGCAACTCGTGTGAGCCACTGTCCCTGCATCTACTCGCGTGGGCAATGGGCCTGGGTTACGTCACGCTGCGCGAGATCGCGAACATCGCCGATCACACTGTCGTCGGATTCGGCTTCTCCGGATCGAGCTTCCACTGACGAATCGCGCGCGCGACGTCTTCGGGATTCATCTTGCCTTCGGCGGCGAGCGCTGCGATCGCCGCGTGCGCAATCCAGTAACGATCGACTTCGAAGAACGCGCGCAGATTCGCCCGCGTGTCGCTGCGTCCGAAACCGTCGGTACCGAGCACGACATAGCGCTTGCCGTCGGGCATGAATGCGCGGATCTGGTCGGCGTATTCGCGCACATAATCCGTCGCTGCGATGGCCGGACCGGGTCGATTTTCGAGACACGCGGTGACGTGCGCCTTGCGCGGCGCCTTTTCCATCGGATGCAGACGATTCCAGCGCTCGACGTCGAAGCCGTCGCGGCGGAGCTCGGAGAAACTTGGGCAGGACCAGATGTCGCTGACGACACCGAATTCCTTGTCGAGCAATTCGGCCGCCGCGATCACTTCGCGCAGGATCGTGCCCGAGCCGAGCAGCTGCACGCACGGAATGTTCTTGCCCTTGCCTTTCCCGTTCGCGGCTTTTTCGGATGTCCCATCCTTGAACAAGTACATGCCCTTGATGATGTCGGCTTCGGCGCCGCGCGGCATGTCCGGATGCGCGTAGTTTTCGTTCATCACGGTGACGTAGTAGTAGACGTCTTCCTGCTCTTTCAGCATGCGACGCACGCCGTCCTGCAGGATCACCGCAATCTCATATGAAAAAGTCGGATCGTACGCGCGGCAATTGGGGATCGAGCCGGCGGCGAGATGCGAATGACCGTCCTCGTGCTGCAGGCCCTCGCCATTCAATGTCGTGCGGCCCGCGGTTCCACCGACGAGGAATCCACGCGCGCGCATATCGCCCGCGGCCCACGCGAGATCGCCGACGCGCTGGAATCCGAACATCGAGTAATAGATGTAGAAAGGCAGCATCGGCACGTTGCTGAACGAATAACTCGTCGCCGCCGCCATCCAGGCCGACATCGCGCCGGGCTCGGTGATGCCTTCCTGCAGCACCTGGCCTTTCTGATCTTCGCGGTAATACATCAACTGATCCGCGTCGACCGGTTTGTATTTCTGGCCGAACGGCGCGTAGATGCCGATCTGGCGGAACATGCCTTCCATGCCGAACGTGCGCGCCTCGTCGGCGACGATCGGCACCAGGCGCGGTGCGACCTGCTTGTCGCGCAACAAGAGGTTCATGCCGCGCACGAACGCCATGGTCGTCGAGATTTCGCGATCACCGGTGCTCTTGAGTATCTGTTCGAACGCGGAAAGATCCGGCACCGCGATCGACGCGCTCTTGGTGCGCCGTTGCGGCAGGAATCCGCCGAGCGCCTTGCGCCGTTCGAGCATGTACTGCACTTCCGGCGAATCCCTGCCCGGGTGGTAGTACGGCACGTCATCGACTTTGTCGTCGGCGACCGGAATGTGGAAGCGGTCGCGGAATGCGCGCACGGCTTCGTTGTCGAGCTTTTTCTGTTGGTGCGTGGGATTCTGCGATTCGCCGGCCGCGCCCATGCCGTAGCCTTTGACGGTCTTGGCGAGAATCACGGTCGGCATGTTCTTCGTGTTCACGGCGACGTGATATGCCGCATACACCTTGTGCGGATCGTGACCGCCGCGATTGAGACGCCAGATGTCGTCGTCGGACAGATTGACGACCATCTCGCGCGTCTCCGGATATTTGCCGAAGAAATGCTCGCGCGTGTATGCGCCGCCGAACGCCTTGCAGTTCTGGTATTCGCCGTCGACGGTTTCCATCATCAGCTTGCGCAGCGTGCCCTTGGTGTCGCGCGCGAGCAGCGGATCCCAATAACTGCCCCACACGACTTTCAGCACGTTCCAGCCGGCGCCGCGGAACACGCCTTCGAGTTCCTGGATGATCTTGCCGTTGCCGCGCACTGGACCGTCGAGCCGCTGCAGATTGCAGTTCACGACAAAGATCAGATTGTCGAGACCTTCGCGGCCGGCGAGCGAGATTGCGCCGAGCGATTCGGGTTCATCCGATTCGCCGTCGCCGATGAAGCACCAGACTTTGCGGTCGCTCGGCGGAATCAGTCCGCGGTTTTCGAGGTACTTCCAGAAATGCGCCTGATAGATCGCCTGGAGCGGCCCGAGTCCCATCGACACGGTCGGCACCTGCCAGTATTCCGGCATCAGCCACGGATGCGGATACGAGGAAAGGCCACGTCCGTGCCCGGCGACTTCCATGCGGAAGAAATCGAGCTGCTGCTCGTCGATGCGGCCTTCCAGATACGAACGCGCGTAAATGCCAGGACTCGAATGCCCCTGATGGAACACGAGATCGCCCGGATGGTTCTCGCTCGGCGCACGCCAGAAATGATTGAAGCCGACGTCGTACAGCGTCGCGCTCGAAGCGAAGCTCGCGATATGTCCGCCGAGATCGCCCGGCCGCCGATTCGCGCGCACGACCATCGCCAT
>Ga0157372_10001980_pt1 | contig 22263 bp, 19 predicted proteins | sample C55metaG_FD_115307 | JGI IMG/M metagenome (GOLD analysis project Ga0157372, IMG submission 115307) | Corn rhizosphere microbial communities from Kellogg Biological Station, Michigan, USA - C5-5 metaG | ecosystem: Host-associated > Plants > Roots > Rhizosphere > Soil | place: USA: Michigan... | reverse complement strand
GGGAGCGAATTCCCCTTGGGATGGCTGAAGCGAATCGTGCCGATGCCGTCGGCGATCGTGACCGTCACGTCGCCCCCGGCGACGGAGGTTCCTGGAGTGTCGGGTCGGGTGATCATGCTCCTGAAGATAGTTCCTCGATTGTCCGATTTCCCCTCTGAGGTGTAGATTCAACCATGACCCAGACCCGAGCCACCAGCCTGCCGCCGGAGGATCCGGCGCAGGTCGCCGCCTTCGAGGCGCGGATCGCTGCCGGCGAAAGCATCGAGCCCAAGGACTGGATGCCGGCGAAATATCGCCGCCAGCTCGTGCGCATGATGTCGCAGCACGCGCACTCGGAAATCGTCGGGATGCTTCCGGAAGGAAACTGGATCACCCGCGCGCCGTCGCTGCGCCGCAAGATCTCCCTGCTCGCCAAGGTGCAGGACGAGGCGGGCCACGGGCTCTACATCTATTGCGGGACCGAGACCCTCGGCGTCGACCGCGCCGAGCTCATCCAGCAGCTCCTCGACGGCACGGCGAAGTACTCGAGCATCTTCAACTACCCGACGCTTTCCTGGGCGGACATGGGTGTGATCGGCTGGTTCGTCGATGGCGCGGCAATCGTCAACCAGACGATTCTCGCCAAGGCGTCGTACGGTCCGTACGCGCGCGCGATGATCCGCGTCTGCAAGGAAGAGAACTTCCACAAGCGTCAGGGCTACGAGATCGTCGCGACCCTCGCGAACGGCACACCGGGGCAGAAGGCCATGATCCAGGACGCGGTGAACCGCTGGTGGTGGCCCTCGCTCATGATGTTCGGGCCGAGTGATACCGATTCGCCGAACACGGCGGAGCTCATCCGCTGGAAGGTCAAGCGCAAGACGAACGACGAGCTGCGCCAGCGCTTCGTGAACCTCACCGTGCCGCAGGCACTGGCGGTGAACCTCACCCTCCCCGATCCGGACATGAAGTACAATGCCGAGACGGAGAACTGGGAGTTCGGCGAGATCGACTGGGAGGAGTTCAACCAGGTGATCCGCGGCAACGGTCCGTGCAACAAGGAGCGGCTCGACGCACGTCGCAAGGCGCACGACGAGGGCGCGTGGGTCCGCGAAGCGGCGCTCGCGCATGCGGCGAAGGAGCGCGCCCGGCGGTCCAGCGAGGCGGCGTAGGCGCGTGGCGAGCACGGTGATCAACCAGGTCGTCGGCCGGCAGGCGGATTCGCTCACGGGTGAGAGCCAATGGCCGCTCTGGGAAGTGTTCACCCAGAGCGAGCAGGGCGCACCGCACGAGCATGCCGGCTCGCTCCACGCCGTCGATGCCGAGCAGGCGCTCCAGAACGCGCGCGACGTCTACGCTCGCCGCGGCGGGGTGATCTCGCTCTGGGTCATCCCCAGCGGAGCGATCACGGCATCGTCGCCGAGCGAGAGCGGGCCGTTCTTCGATCCGGGCGCCGACAAGGCGTACCGTCACCCGCAGTTCTACAAGGTCCCCCGCGGCGTGCGCGGCGTATGACGTCGCCCGCGCCGTCCATCGTTCCAGCCCCTCCGCCGAAGCCGAACGCGCTGTTCGAGTACCTCCAGCGCCTCGGCGACGATCGGCTCATCCTCGGCCATCGCCTGAGCGAGTGGTGCGGCCACGCGCCCATTCTCGAGGAGGACATCGCCCTCGCCAACGTCGCGCTCGACCTCCTCGGCCAGGCGACGATCCTCCTCCGCATGGCCGGTGAAGTGGAAGGGCGGGGGCGCAACGAGGACGCGCTCGCGTACTTCCGCGAGGCAGTGGAGTTCCGCAACTGTCAGCTCGCCGAGCTGCCGACGGGCGACTTCGGCTTCACGATCGCACGCCAGTTCCTGTTCGACGTGTACGACGTCGTGCTCCTCGATGCGTTGACGAAGAGCACGAACGCCGAACTCGCCGCCATCGCGGGGAAGTCGCTCAAGGAGGCGCGCTACCACGTGCGCCACAGCGGTGAGTGGATGCTCAAGCTCGGCGACGGCACGGACGAGAGTCACCGTCGCGTGCAGGCGGCGCTCGACGAGCTGTGGCGCTATACCCCCGAGCTCTTCGCGGTCGACGAGATCGACGACGAACTGGCTGCGAACGGCGTCGTACCTGACCTGGCGGCGCTCAAGCCAGCGTGGGAATCGCTCGTGCGCGAGGTCTTCGACCGCGCGACGCTCACCACGCCGAACGACGTGCCGCGGCCGCCGCGCGCGCGCGGCGGCCGCACCGGGGCGCACACGGAACATCTCGGCCACCTGCTCGCCGAGATGCAGATCGTCGCGCGCTCGCACCCCGGAGCGGCGTGGTGATCCGCCCCCTCGGCGCGGCCGTCCGCGGCGATGTCCTCGCGGTGCTCGACACGGTGATGGACCCCGAGGTGCCCGTGCTCAGCGTCCGCGAGCTCGGCATCGTGCGCGATGTCCTCGTCGACGATCGCGACGGCGTCACTGTCGTCGTCACGCCGACCTACTCCGGCTGTCCGGCCATCCTGGAGATCGAGCGCGATATCCTCGCGGCTCTCGCGGCGGCAGGGTTCGACAACGCGAAGGTACGCACGGCCTACTCGCCCGCGTGGACCACCGACTGGATTCCTGAGTCCGCGCGCGCGAAACTCAAGGCCTACGGCATCGCACCGCCAGGCCGGGCCGCCGAAGATGGCGGTCTCGTGCAGCTCATGCGTGCCCGCACCGCACCGCCGTGCCCGTACTGCGACTCGCGCGACACGGAAGTCCGCAGCGAGTTCGGTTCCACCGCATGCAAGTCCGTATGCTGGTGCCGGCACTGCGGGCAGCCGTTCGAGGAGTTCAAGGCGATTTAGGTCCCTCGCGTGTCGTTGCCGAAACGCAAGAGGAGCGGATCCTGCCGCTTGCAGAGCCTCGGCAGTTTCCGCTCCCTCGTTCCCGGCCCCGAGCGACTAGTGGCGAATGCCCAGCGACGCCACCCGCTCTTCCGTCAACCCACCGAACGCCAGGCGGGACAGCACGTCATCCTTCTGCGTCTGCGATAGCATCGGCGAGCTGGCAAGCATCCGCGCGCGCGTCGCGTAGAGCTTGGTGTTCTCGACATCCTTCAGGTCGGCGGAGATGTACGCGGCATCCGTGAACGCGGTTGCGGCGGCGATTACGTCACCGACATCAAGCGCCTTCTGGGCTGCGCGGACCATCAGGTCACGAGCCTTGCTCGGGTTCTGCGCGTAGTAGTTGTCGCGTGCCGCCCAGTACAGGCTCGCGGACTTCAGGACGTCCGAGTCATCGCGAAGGGAAGCTGCTTCCTCGCGCAGCTTGGCGGCCGTGCCGATCTTGCTCCAGTCGCGATCCTCGTAGCTCGCGGCGCGCAGATCGAGATCCGCTGCGCGCGACTGCCGCTCCGTCACCTTGATCGGCAGCAGGGACGCCTGGGCACTGGCAACCATCGGGAATGCGGCGAGGGCGAACATGGCGCCAGCCGTGATCATCTTTCGTGCAGGATGAGTCTTCATGGTCGGTCTCCGTAGGGGTGCAGCGTTCCGTACGGAGTCTCGTTGCCGAGGTTTCAGCGAGCGATTCAACGCACGGTCGTCGACGTCCATCTGCCGGTGTGACACTCGCACCGGCAAAAGAGTTGACGTTCGCTACGGAGCCGACCTGACACATCGGTCCTGCAGCCGGCAGGCAGGATCAGGAGCCCTGGAGCTGCGCGTAGCATGCCGACGCCTGGGCGGACAGCGTCTTGGCATCCTCCAGGGACTTCGTCTGGATCGCCTGTGCGGCAATGCGATCACATTCCGCCTTCTTCTCGTTCGAGGACTGCGTGAACGGAAGCGAGCAGGCGCCCAAGAAGCAGCAGGCGATGACTAGACCGACGATGGCGCGCATGGATCATCCGGTGCGGCGTGAGTGTCGGCCACAAGGCGCGGGCACATCTCCGCGACTCAGCCAGGTGCGTAACCGACGTCCCCTCGAGTGCACTAGCCGTGCCGTACTCAGGTGCCCAACAGGATCGTTATGCGTTCAGCGATCCGATTCGCATCGGGAAGCACTGCCTTCAACAGCACTTCGTGATACGGCATCGGCACGTCGTCCACCGTCAGCCGCTCCACCGGCGCATCGAGATGCCAGAACGCATCGCGCGCCAGCACCGCCGCGATCTCGGCGCCGAAGCCCGCCGTCCGGGTGTCCTCGTGCACGATGAGACACCGCCCCGTCCGCTGCACGGATTCGAGGATCGCTCCACGATCCCACGGCATGATCGTGCGCAGGTCGAGCAGGTCCACGTCGCCGCTGAACCGGTCGGCAGCCTCTACGCATCGGTGCACCATCGCACCCCACGACACCACCGTGACGCCATCGCCCTCGCGGAGCTTCGACGCGCGCCCGAACGGGATGACGTAGTCGTCGCCCGGATAGCGCGCGCTCCCGTCGCTCGTCATCAGCAGGGAACGGTGCTCGAAGAAGATCGTCGGGTTCGCGCTGCGCATCGCCGAGCGCAGGAGGCCGCTCGCATCCGCCGCATTCGACGGCATCGCTACCTGCCAGCCGAGGGCGTGCGCCCACGTCACCTCGCCGCTCAGCGAATGCCACGGATCACCCACGTCCTTGCCGAAGCCCCCGGGCATTCGCACGACGATGGGTGCCGCGAACTGGTTCGCCGTGCGCCAGCGCATCGTGCCGCAGTTGTTGAGCTGCTCATGTGCCGGATCGGCGTACTTCCGGAACTGGATCTCGGCCACCGGCATCAGGCCACTCACCGCCATCCCGACGGCGCGGCCGATGATGCCTTCTTCCGACAGGCTCGTGTCGAACACGCGCTCTGGGCCGAACCTCTTTTGCAGCCCTTCCGTCACGAGGTGAACGCCACCCTTGCGGCCAACATCCTCGCCGAACACCAGCAGCTTCGGGTTCGCGACCAGTTCGCTCGCCAGCGTGCGACGCACCGACTCGGCGAAGCGCACCATGTCGCCGTCGGCCGCAGGGGTCTCGGATCCATAGAGCGACGTTCGCTCGCTCTCCGTCAGGCCACCGAACGGCTCCGGATCTCCGGGCTGCGGTGCCTCCGCGTACACGAATCGCTTCACGGTCGCCGGATCGGGCACCCCCCGCGCGCGGGCGGCGGACAGGGCGGCGTCGACATCACGCGCGACCTCGGACTCGAGCTCCGTCCACTCACGCTCATTCATGAAGGCCGGCACCAGGTGCGCCCGCAGCCGGGGCAGCGGATCACGGGCGACGTCTGCCGCGATCTCGTCGTCGGTCCGATAGCCACGCTGGTTGTCGGGGCCCGAGTGACTGGAGAGTCGCGGCACGGTGAGGCGAACGAGCGCCGGTCCCTCGCCGGAGCGGACGTGCGCCACGCACTCCGCCACCAGCGCTGCCGCCGCCGCGGGATCGCAGCCATCGCCATCGCGCAGGAACAGGTTCCCGAACGACGCGAGATTCGTCGCGATGTTGCCGCCAGGCGTCTGCATCTCGCTCTTCACGGAGATGCCGAGGCCGTTGTCCTCGATGTAGAACAGCATCGGCAGCTTCAGCGTCGTCGCCATCGTGAGCGCCGACCAGAAGCCGTTCGTCGCCACCGAGGCTTCTCCGCCGAGCGCGACGCCAATGCAACCATCCCATGACGTGTCGCCGAGCACGTCGCGATGGTAGAGGACGGACTGGGCCCAGCCGGCGGTCGGGGTGTACTGGGAGCCGACGTCACCCGACATCGGAAGGACGGTCGGGCCATTCCAGCCGGGAAGGTTGCACACGACGCCGATATCGCGGCCATCGCTGAAGCCGCCGGCGCGGCCGAGCGGACTCCCGAGGGCGTCCACGATCGGCAACCCGAGCGCGAGCAGCATCGGTCGTGAGCGGTAATACGCACCGACGCCGTCGTGCGGCCGGTCCAGCAGACTGCCGAGGATGATCTGTCCCACGTCGTGCCCGCGCGCCGAGAACTGATAGAGCACCTGGTGCTCACGCGGCACGCTTCCACGATTGCGATTCGTCGCCTCCTCGAGGTCATCGAGTGCGCGCGAGACGAGCACCTGATAGGCGATCCGTCGCCAGTCGAAGCGCGGATCGACTGCGGCTCCCTTGCGGGAGCGGGACTTCTTCGATGAGGCGGCGTGCGGCATCAGCGCGTGGGAGGTCGGAGAACGAAGCACAAGCTCACCAGGACCAGCTCACTCAAATCTGCTCGTCGTGCCGGCGGAACGGGAGCATTGCCGATCGCGCGGGCGGGCCTCCGTGCGTGCGGTGACGTGCGTGGGGGAATATCTTTCCGGGCAGGCACAGCCACGCTCGAATCCATCACCACCATGGACTACCAGCACCTTCTCGTCCAGCGTCGGCACGGCGTGATGCTCATCGCGCTCAACCGGCCCGATGTCCTCAACAGCTTCAACCGGCTGATGGCGGATGAGTTGATCGCGGCGCTCCGCGATGCCGCCAGCGATGCCGCCGTGCGCGCCGTGCTGCTCACCGGAAGCGGACGCGGCTTCTGCGCCGGCCAGGACCTCGCGGCAGTGCTCCCCGGACCAGGTGAACCTGCTCCCGACCTGGGTGACGTCGTGCATGATCAGTACAACCCGATCATCCACGCCATCCGAACTCTGGAGAAGCCGGTCGTCTGCGCGGTGAATGGGGTGGCCGCGGGAGCCGGTGCGAACCTCGCCTTCGCCTGCGACATCGTCGTCGCCGCGGAGGACGCGATGTTCATCCAGTCGTTCGCACGTGTGGGGCTGATCCCGGACAGCGGCGGCACGTTCATATTGCCCCGCATCATCGGGCTCCAGCGCGCCGCTGCGCTCACCATGCTCGGCGAGAAGCTGCCCGCTTCGCGCGCGAGGGACTGGGGCCTCGTCTACGACGTCGTTCCCAACGCGGTTCTTGCCGACACGAGCTTCGACCTGGCTCGGCGGCTTGCCGAACTGCCCACGCGCGGACTGGGCCTCACCAAGCGCGGCTTCAACGCGGCGTTCGCCAACGACCTCGATACGCAGCTCGCGCTCGAGGAGGAGCTGCAGCGTGAAGCCGGCCGCTCCGCCGACCACGCCGAGGGCGTGCGAGCCTTCGTCGAGAAGCGGCCGCCGCGCTTCGAGGGACGCTGATGGCCGAGCGTGGACTGCAGGTCGGCGTCATTGGTGCGGGCGCGATGGGGCGCGGCATCGCGCAGGTGGCGGCATCGGCCGGCCATTCGGTTATGCTCGCCGATGCGAATGCCGGAGTCGTTGAGCAGGCACGGTCGAACGTGGCGCGCGCGCTTGACCGCGACGTCGAGAAGGGGCGACGCTCCCGCGCCGAGGCCGACGAAGTGCTCGCGCGCATCGTGAATGCCGGCGACGTGAGCGGTGGCTACGACGCGTTTCGCGACTGCGGCATCGTCATCGAGGCAGTGATCGAGCGGCTCGATGTGAAGCAGGCGCTCTTCTCGGCGCTCGAGCAGGTCGTTGCGCCGGACGCCGTGCTGGCCACGAATACGTCGTCCCTCTCGGTGGCGGCCATTGCCGGATCCTGTGCCAATCCGGGACGAGTCATCGGCATCCACTTCTTCAATCCCGCGCCGCTGATGCCGCTGGTGGAGATCATACCGGCCATCACCACCGAGTCCATGGTCACGGAGCGCGTGACCTCGCTCATCGCCGGTTGGGGGAAGACCACGGTCATCGCGACCGACACTCCCGGCTTCATCGTGAATCGCGTCGCGCGGCCGTTCTACGGCGAATCGCTTCGGCAGTTCGAGGAAGGCATCGCCGACGTCGCGACCATTGACTGGGCGTTGCGTGAGCTCGGCGGATTCCGGATGGGACCATTCGAGTTGATGGATTTCATAGGCAACGACGTGAACTACGCCGTCACCCGCAGCGTCTTCGAATCGTTCTTCTACGACCCGCGGTACACCCCGGCGCTTACCCAGCAGCGGCTGGTCGAGGCCGGCCTCTACGGGCGCAAGCGCGATCGTGGCTACTACGATTATCGCGATGGCGCCACGCGGCCCGAGCCGACGCAGGACGAAACGCTCGGTCGCGCCATCGTGGATCGCACCCTCGCCATGCTCATCAACGAGGCCGTCGACGCCGTCCACCATCGCGTCGCCTCGCCCGGTGACATCGAGACGGCGATGACGCGCGGCGTGAACTATCCGCGTGGACTGCTGGCGTGGGGTGACGAAATCGGCCCCCCGGCGATCCTCCATCGGCTCGAAGCGCTGCAGGACGAGTACGGCGAAGATCGCTATCGTCCGAGCGTGCTCCTGCGCCGTCGGGTGCGTGATCGGTGATCAATGATGCCATGACCATCGAGAGCGACGATCAGGCGCAGGCCGAAGCGGTGGTCTTGGGCATGCTGGCCCGAGACGCATTCAGTCGCTGGCTTGGCGTGGAGCTCGTTACCCTTCGTCCACGCGCCTGCACGCTTCGCATGCGCGTGCGCAGCGACATGGTGAACGGCTTCGGTGTCTCGCATGGCGGCATCGTCTACTCCCTGGCCGATAGCGCGCTGGCTTTCGCCTCCAACACGAATGGTCACGTCACCGTGAGCGTGGACAACAGCATCTCGTATCCCGCACCGGTGCAGGTGGACGATGAGCTCATCGCCGTCGCCGAGGAGGAAACCGCCGGCGCGCGACTGGGATTCTATCGGGTAACCGTGGCACGGCAGGACGGCACCGTCGTCGGCCTGCTTCACGCCACGGTGTATCGCACGCCCCAGAAGCACGACGTCTGACCACCCCGGAATGATGACCACTGACGCATATATCCTCGACGGCGTTCGCACCGCCGTCGGCAACATCGGCGGACAGCTCAGCGAAGTGCGCGCCGACGATATGGCGGCGCACGTCATCGCGCGGCTGCTCGCGCGGCACACGTCGCTCGATCCGGCGCGCGTGACCGACGTCATCCTCGGCTGTGCCAACCAGGCCGGCGAGGACAACCGCAACGTGGCGCGCATGGCGCTGCTGCTGGCCGGCATGCCGGTGACGGTGCCCGGTGAGACGGTGAATCGCCTCTGTGCCTCGGGCATGAGCGCCGTGGCCAGCGCCGCCCGGTCGGTGAAGCTGGGCGAAGGGGACTTCTATGTGGCGGGGGGCGTGGAGAACATGACCCGCGCGCCGTACGTGCTGAGCAAGTCGTCGAAACCCTTCGGTCGCGACGCCGAGCTGTTCGACACCAGTCTCGGCTGGCGCTTCATCAATCCGCGCTTGAAGGAGCGGTACGGCGTCGACTCGATGGGCCAGACGGCGGAGAACGTTGCCGAGCAATACGGCGTCAGCCGGGCTGACCAGGACGCCTTCTCGGTCCGATCGCAGCGCAAGGCGGCTGCCGCACGTTCGGCAGGGCGCTTCGCCGAGGAGATCGTCCCGCTCGAGATTCCGCAGAAGAAGGGCGACGCCAGGCGTGTGGACACGGACGAGTTCCTTCGTCCCGACACCACGGAGGAGGCGCTCGCGAAGCTGCGCTGCGTCTTCCGGACCGATGGCAAGGGAACGGTCACAGCTGGTAATTCGTCTGGTCTCAACGACGGCGCGGCGGCGCTGCTCATCGCCTCGGAGCGCGGGGCGAGGGAGGTCGGCGCCGAGCCATTGACGCGCGTCGTCGCCACGGCCGTGGCGGGCGTCGAGCCGCGGTTCATGGGAATCGGGCCAGTGCCCGCCACGCAGCGCGTGCTGGAGCAGGCGGGCCTCGGCATCGACGACATGGACGTCATCGAGCTCAACGAGGCGTTCGCCGCGCAGTCGCTGGCCGTGTTGCGCGACCTTGGCATCGCCGATGACGATCCACGGGTGAATCCCAACGGCGGCGCGATCGCCCTCGGTCATCCGCTCGGCATGAGCGGCGCGCGGCTCCTGCTCACGGCGTCGCGCCAGCTCGTGAACACGTCGAAGCGTTATGCGTTGGCGACGATGTGCATCGGCGTGGGGCAGGGAATGGCGACCATCCTCGAGCGAGTCTGAGATCCCGGCAGGGGCTTCGCCCCTCAGGGATGACACCGCAATGGCGAACATCTTTTCCTTCGACGGCTTCATCCCGGTCGTGCACGAGAGCGCGTTCATTCACGCGAACGCGACCGTCACCGGGAACGTTGTCATCGGCCGCGACGTATACGTGGGGCCGGGCGCGGCGATCCGTGGCGACTGGGGCGGCGTGATCATCGAGGACGGCTGCAACGTCCAGGAGGGTTGCGTCATCCACATGTTCCCGGGCGTGACGGTGGTGCTCGAGCGGAGTGCGCACATCGGCCACGGCGCCGTGGTGCACGGCGCGCGGATCGGCGAGAACGCGCTGATCGGGATGAACGCCGTGGTGATGGACAACGCGGTCGTCGGCGCGGCGTGCATCGTCGGTGCACTCTGCTTCGTGCCGTCGAAGATGGAGATTCCGCCGCGGAAGGTTGTCGTCGGCAATCCGGCGCGGATCGTGAAGGACGTGAGCGACGAGATGCTGGCCTGGAAGACGGAGGGCACGGCGCTCTATCAGGCGCTGCCGCGCCATCTTTACGCCACGCTGGAACCGGTGGAACCGCTGCGCGAGCTGCCCGACGACCGGCGCGTCCAGGAGCAGGTCTACCGTACCTGGGGAGAGACGAGAGAGTGATTCGCCTGCAGAGCTACGCGATGGGAGAGTGGGTGACCGGCAGTGGTTCGGGCTCAGTGCTCCGCAATGCCGTCACTGGTGAGGAAGTCGGTGTGGCCTCGAGTGATGGCCTCGACTTCAAGGCGATGCTGGACTATGGACGTTCGATCGGCGGACCCGCCCTCCGCGCCCTCACCTTCCACCAGCGCGCGCGCATCCTCAAGGCGCTGGCGCAGTATCTCACGACCCGCAAGGACGAGTTTTATCTGGTGTCGAGCTGGACGGGCGCGACACGAGGCGACTCGTGGATCGACATCGACGGCGGCATCGGCACCCTGTTCGCGTATGGTAGCCGCGGTCGTCGTGAGTTCCCCGACGAGACGTTCTATGTGGACGGCGGCCCCGAAGCGCTGAGCAAGGGGGGCACGTTCATCGGTCGCCACATCTGCGTGCCGCTCGAGGGCGTCGCCATCCAGATCAACGCCTTCAATTTCCCGGTGTGGGGAATGCTCGAGAAGTTCTCGACGTCGTTCCTCGCCGGCGTGTCGACCCTTGCCAAGCCGGCCACCGTGACGAGCTATCTCGCCGAGGCCGTCGCGAAAGCAATGATCGAGTCGAGGCTCCTCCCCGAGGGGAGTTTCCAGTTCATCGCCGGCAGCACGGGGGATCTGCTCGACCATCTCGGCTGTCAGGACGCCGTCGCCTTCACCGGTTCGGCATCCACCGGCCTGATGCTCCGCAGCGGCAAGGCGATCCTCGAGAACAATGTCCGCTTCAACCAGGAAGCGGACTCGCTCAACTTCTCCATGCTGGGCCCCGACGCGGAGCCCGGTACCGAGGAGTTCGACCTGTTCATCAAGGAAGTGGCGAAGGAGATGACGGTGAAGGCGGGGCAGAAGTGCACCGCCATTCGCCGCACGCTCGTGCCCAACGCGTTCGTCGACGCGGTGTCCAGCGCGCTCGCCAAGCGTCTGGCCGGCGTGAAGGTCGGCGACCCGACGAAGGAGGGCGTGCGCATGGGACCCCTCGCTGGCCGCGCCCAGGTGAAGGAAGTGAGCGCGAACGCCGAGAAGCTTCGCGCCGCCGCGGAGCTCGTGTACGGCGGACCGGGTACCCTCGACGTCGTCGGCGCTGATCCCGAGAAGGGCGCGTTCTATCCGACGACGCTGCTGTACGATGACCGTCCGTTCGAGCGCACCGCACCGCACGATGTGGAAGCGTTCGGACCGGTGAACACCATCATGCCCTACGGCAGCGTGGACGAAGCCATCGCGCTCGCCCGGCTGGGGAAGGGAAGTCTCGTCGGCTCACTGTTCACGGCGCGCAACGAAGTGGCGCGGCACGTGGCCCTCGGCACCGCCGCGTACCATGGGCGGCTCATGCTGGTGAATCGTTTCAGTGCGAAGGAATCCACCGGTCACGGTTCGCCCCTGCCGCATCTCGTGCACGGCGGGCCTGGACGTGCTGGCGGCGGTGAGGAGATGGGTGGCGTACGTGGCGTGCTGCACTACATGCAGCGCACGGCGCTCCAGGGCTCGCCACAGACCCTCGCGGCCGTGACGCGCGAGTGGAGCAAGGGTGCCGATGAACGGCTCGACCGCGTTCATCCGTTCCGGAAATACTTCGAGGAGCTCGAGATCGGCGAGACGCTGCTCACCCACCGGCGCACGGTCACGGAAAGTGACGTCGTGAACTTCGCGGGAATTTCGGGGGACTTCTTCTACGCGCACATGGACGACGTCGCGGCGCGCGACTCGCTGTTCGAGCGGCGCGTGGCGCACGGCTACTTTGTGCTGTCGGCCGCGGCGGGGCTGTTCGTCGACCCCGCGCCGGGCCCGGTGCTCGCCAACTACGGGCTGGAAGGGCTCCGGTTCGTGAAGCCCGTCTACATCGGCGACACCATCCGCGCGCGGCTCACGTGCAAGCAGAAGACGGCGAAGGAAGATCGCGAGGGCCAGATCCCGCAGGGCGTCGTGCATTGGGACGTCGAGGTGTTCAACCAGGATGACGAGCCCGTCGCGGTGTACACCATCCTCACCCTCGTCCGCCGCCTCGCCGGAGCCGGCATGACGCCGAGCGACGCGAAGCTCGAACGCGCTCTGGAAAGCGAAGCGCCCGCCGACGTGACGCCGGCGAAGGTCATGGCCCGCACCGAACCTGGCTCGGCGCCGGTACGCGTTTCCTAGCTCTACCGTCCACGACTCGTTGCCCGCCCGACCCGTGAAGCCTCGCCAGTTCGCGATCGTCCTGCTCGCTCCACTGCTCGCCTTCAGTCATCCGCCCGAGCGAGCCCTCGCCGCGGCGCCGGCCGCCTGGCAGATCGATCCCGCGCATTCGAGCGTGAGCTTCGCCATTCGCAACTTCGTCCTGAAGGTGCATGGTCGCTTCACCGATTTTCGCGGTACCATCACCGCTGATCCGGCGGCATGGCAGAACGCCACGGTGCACGTCGAGATCACCACGGCGAGCATCACGACGGACAATGCCAAGCGCGACGCGCACCTCCGCACCCCGGATTTCTTCGCGGCCGACAGCTTTCCGACGATCACGTTTCGCAGCACGCGCATCGAGCGCCGCGGCGACGATGCCCGCATCTTCGGAACTCTCACCCTGCGCGGCGTCACGAGGCCCGTGGTGCTGGAGGGTCACTTCGACGGCATCCAGCAGTCGGGGCAGGGTGACCGGGTGAGCTTCGAGGCCGCAACGACGATCAACCGGACCGAGTTCGGCGTGACGTGGAATCGGGCCGTTGAGGGTGGCGGCGCGATGCTTGGCGACGACGTCGAGGTCGAGATCTCCCTGCAGGCGGTGCGCACCGGCACGTAGCGTTCGCGCTGCGCCATCCGGAGATGGAGGGTCACGAAGGCGTCGTCGTCTCTTGACACGCGGCGTGACTGGGCGGAAGATGGGGCTTCCCGGGTGACGTTCCCGTCCATCCCTCCCCCCTTTCGGAGGCTTCGTGCGCCGCATCTCATCCCTGCTGGCCGTTGCCGGAGCGCTATTCGCGCCGGTCGCGGCTTCTGCCCAGACACGAATCATCACCGGCACGGTCACTGCCACGGCCACCGCGCAGCCACTCGCTGACGCGGTCGTCTCGTTGCTGGGCTCTGCCACCGAGACTCGTACCTCGGCAAACGGACAATTCCGGCTCGTCGCGCCCGCCGGTCCCGTCGCGGTCGTTGCACGCGCGATCGGTTACAAGCGCGTCACCAAACCGCTTGGCGCAGATGCTACGCGCGTGGACTTCGCGCTCGAGAAGGATCTCCTCATGCTCGAGAACGTCGTCGTGACCGGCCAGGCCACCACCGTGGACCGGCGCAGTGCGACGACAGCCGTGGCGCACGTCTCCGGCGAGGAGCTGAATCGGGTGGCGTCGCCGACGATCGAGAACGCGCTCGTCGGCAAGGTGAGCGGCGTGAACCTGCAGTCGAACTCCGGCGCGCCCGGCGGCGGCATCCAGATGCAGATTCGCGGCAACAACACGATCCTGGGATCGTTCGATCCACTTTACGTGGTGGATGGCGTCATCTACTCCAACGAGCGGATCGCCAGCGGGCGCGGCGGCATCTCCGACGCGGCGTTCGCCACGGCCGAAGATGACGCGGTGAACCGTGTCGCCGACATCAACCCGGCGGACATCGAGAGCATCGAGATCCTCAAGGGCGCCGCGGCGTCGTCGATCTACGGCTCCAAGGCGGCGAACGGCGTGGTCATCATCACCACGCGCCGTGGCCAGGCTGGCCAGACCAACGTGAACCTGACGCAGCGCCTCGGACAGTTCCGGCCGAGCCGTACGCTCGAGAGCCGCCACTGGACGGAGGCGGAAGCCGTGGATGAATACGGCCCGGATGTCGCCCACTGGTTCGACAACAACCCGACGCCGTACTTCAACCACTTCGACCAGATCTACACGCCGGGCAATCTTTCCTATGAGACCATCGGCTCCGTCTCGGGTGGAACGGAGCGCACGCGCTACTACATGGGCGCCACGAACAAGCACGATGGGGGCATCGAGCGGAACACCGGCTTCGATCGCCAGGGACTTCGCCTCAACCTCGACCAGGATATCGGCGAGAAGCTCAGCGCACGCGTCTCGAGCGTGTTCAACCGCGCCACCAACGATCGTGGCTGGAACAACAACTGTAACAACTTCGCCTGCCACGGCTACGCGTTCGCGTACACGCCCAGCTTCGTCGACTACAGCGCGAAGGACGCGAATGGCAACTACCTGACCCCCGACTGGGGCATTCAGGTCAATCCGCTGCAGACCACCGACCTCGCGAAGAATCACGAGGAGACCAACCGCTTCACCGGTGGCCTGACACTCGACTACAACGCGATGTCGAAGGGGGCACAGTCGCTCCGCTTCGTCGTCGGCGGCGGACTCGATGTCTTCCAGCAGTCGAACGATCTCTGGTCGCCGAACGAGCTGTTCTACGAGCGCCCGCAGACGTTTCCGGGTGCGTCGGTCGAGAACCAGGGGAACAGCAAGTACTACAACTGGAACGCCAACGTCATCCACGCGTACCAGCGCAGCAGCTGGTCCCTCAACACGTCCGGCGGACTGCAGTACGAGGACAGGCAGCTCCACACCAGTGGGATCACCACCACCAACCTGGTGCCGGGCCAGCGGAATGTCGGCCAGGGCACGAACACGACCGGTGAGGAGAACCTGACCCAGGAGCGTACGTTCGCCCTGTACGGTCAGGAGGAGATCCGGCTGCTCAACGAGATGCTGCTTCTCCAGGCCGGCCTCCGCGCCGAGCGGAGCAGCGTGAACGGCGACGTCAACCAGCTCAACATCTTCCCCAAGATCTCCGCGTCGTACCGGTTGCTCGGCCTGCTCGGCGAGGGCAGCGAGATCAAGCCGCGCATCGCCTACGGAGAGACGGGCAACCTGCCGACGTTCGGGCAGAAGTTCACCCTGCTCGCCACGCCGCAGCTCGGATCCGCCACCGGATTCACTGTCAACGGTGCGTCCGGCTTCGCTGGCGTCGAGCCGGAACGGGTCAAGGAAATCGAAGTCGGCCTCGACGGCATCGCGATGAACAGCCGGCTGACCTGGGAGCTGACCGGCTTCCGCCGGAACACCACCAACCTCCTGCTCCAGCGCGTTCCGGCACCGTCCACCGGCTTCACCAGCCAGGTGTTCAACGGCGGCAAGATCCAGAACCAGGGGATCGAAGCGATGTTTGGCATCACGCCGATCCAGCGCACGAACCTGCAGTGGGTGATGCGGACGACGTATACGCGCTATACCAGCGAGGTGCTCGACCTTGCCGGTCTCCCGCCTTTCCGTCCCCCCCTCTCCGGATTCGGCGGACTTGGCGTGACGTTCATCGAGGTTGGCCAGCCACTCACCCAGATCGTCGGCAAGGCCTTCGACGCGAGCGGCAACGCGACCGCGACCAACCAGCGGATCGGGAACACCGCGCCTGACTACCGCATGGGGCTCGTGAACGATGTGGTGTTCAAGAACTTCAGCCTGAACGTCGTGCTCGACTACCAGCACGGCGGCGACATCATCAACCTGACGCAATTCCTGTATGACGACTCGGGCCTCTCGGCCGACGTCGGGTCGCCGGAGTGGGACTATCGGATGAAGGGCTACAACGCGGGCGTGATGCTGCCCTATATCGAGGACGCAAGCTTCCTCAAGCTCCGCGAGGTCAGCCTCGGCATGCAGGTCCCCGAACGCTACTTCCGGAACAACGGGATCGGTGCGCGGAGCCTCCGGCTGAGCGTCAGCGGCCGTAATCTCCTCACGTGGCAGCGGTACTCCGGTCTCGACCCCGAGGTGGCGAACCTCGGCAGCGCGGCGATCCGCAACAACCTCGACGTGGCGGCCTATCCGCCGAGCCGCAGCATCTTCTTCGAAATCTCGGTGGGATTCTGACAATGACCACGACACGACATGAAGCGACGGCGCGCGGAGCACGCCGCCGGACCGTGATGCGCGCCGCACTCGGCGCACTTGCCCTCGTTGCCTCGTGCAACAACTTCGACGTCCAGAACCTCAACTCGCCGACGGCGGAGACGCTGACGAACGGTGCGACGCGGGACGTGCTCGCGCGGACGGCGATCGGCGTGCAGATCCAGGCGCTGAACGACGTGGGGGGCATCATCCAGCAGTGGGGCATCTACGGCCGCGAAGGCTGGAACCTGCTCGGCAATGATCCCCGCGAGACCGGGGAGGAGATCCGTGGTCCGCAAGACGCTGGCGGGCGCGCCGGCGGAATCTGGGGCGGCCAGTATCAGGCGATTCGCACGATCAACACCTTCCAGAGCGCCATCGAGAATGCCGCGGGACTCACCGAGGCGGAGAAGCGCGCGGCAATGGGCTTCTCCAAGACGCTCGAGGCGTGGCACCTCCACCTCGTGGCCATCCGGAGCGGCCCGGTCGGCGTGGCCGTCGACGTGGACCGTCCGATCTCCGACGATCCCGCGCCGCTCGTGTCGTTTGCGGACGCCATGGCAGCCGCCTCGGCGCTGATGGACGAGGGACTCGCCGACCTGCAGGCGGGCGGGAGCTCGTTCCCGTTCACCTTCGTGCCAGGCTACGAAGGCTTCACGACGCCCGCGACCTTCGCGAAGTTCAACCGCGCCCTCGCGGCGAAGATCCTCGTCCACCGGGCCACCTTCGTCAATTGCACGACCTGCTGGCAGGAAGCCGCGACGGCCATCAACCAGTCGTTCATCACCACTGCCGGGCTGCCCGGATCCCTGTCGCTCGGCGTGTACTACGGCTATACCGGAGCGGCGAACGAGTTGAGCAATCCCATCTCGGAAGCGTTGTCGTCGAACCGCTACTGGGTGCACCCGTCGATCATCACCGGTGCTCAGCTTCAGCCCGGAGGCGCACCGGACAAGCGTTTGACGAGCAAGACCGCGCTGGCACCGGCTCCGCGCACGCTCAACGAGCTGACCGGCAGCTACAAGCCCGTGTTGTACAACGATCCGGCGACGCTCGCTCCTGACCCGGGCGCAGACATCCCGTGGATCACGAACGAGGAGCTGCTTCTCCTGCGCGCCGAGATTCGATGGAACACCGGAAACAAGGCCGGCGCGCTGAGCGACATCGACCTGGTTCGCGTGAATGCGGGCGGCCTTGCGCCCACCACGCTGACCACGGCAAGCCCGGACGCGGCATTCGTGACCGAGCTACTGTACAACCGCCTGTACTCGTTGATGTGGACGCAGGGGACGCGCTGGATCGACGCGCGGCGCTACAACCGGCTGGGAACCCTGCCGATCGATCGCCCGGGCGATGTGGTCCACCCGAACATGCTGATCCCCGCCAGCGAGTGCGACGCCCGGGGTTTGAAGGATCCCTGCTCGGTTGGCGGCTGACGCACGGAAGGCTCGCGCTGGATGAGTAATGCAACTGTGGGTGTCCGTCAGGCGGACACCCACAGTTGCATTTGGGACGCTGTCGCGATGACTGCTGTCGCCAGGCAGTGCGGATGGTGGGATGGCCGCCGCCGCTATCTGTCCTGAAGCTCTGGAGCAATCGCGAGAATTGTCGTATAGTCGCCATGTGTTCCTGCGGCGGCCGGAGTCGAGCCGGCCTCGACGTCCCTGAACCTTCGTGGAGTTCCCATGCCCTTCTCTCTCCTTCGACGCTCACTCGTCGCCGTTCTCCTGCTCGGAGCCACCGGAGCCTGTGCCAGCGGCGGCACCTCCGGCTCCGAGCAGTCGACGTCGGCGTCACGGTACGTGATCACGGAGGCCGAGCTGCCGACGAGCGGCACCGAGACCGCCTACGACATCATCCAGCGACTGCGGCCCGAGTTCCTCCGCGCTCGCCCGGCACAGTCGTACAGCCTGCAGACCAATGGTGGCGCCTCCGGCCCGGCCCCGGCGCCCGCACTGGTCGTGAATGGCCAGCGCGCCGGTGAGGTCACCGAACTACGCCAGATTGCCGCGACCGCGCTCAAGACGGTCCGGTACTACAACATCGAGCAGGCGAAGCGAAAGTTCGGCATGCAGTTCGAGGGTGGTGCGATCGAGATCGAGTACAAGTAGCACATCAGAAGGCTTCGGCCCTCGATGCAGAAGCGGCCCCGCCAATGGCGGGGCCGCTTCTATTCTGGCCTGCTTCCTGAGGAGACGCCTGGAGCGCCAAACTCACCCCTCCGGATCCCACTGCACCTTGTTCCCGCAGTAATCCCGCCGGAACTTGCGGCTCCAGCTCCGCCCGGTGTACGGGTCCGTGTACTCACCGGTATGCGGGTAGAAGCTCCCGGCGAACCAGTCGCAGGTGGTCTTCGCGGATCCCGGGCTGCGCGCAGGCGCCTTCTGCGCCGGGCCAGCGACGACGAACATCGGACTCGAACCGGTGCGTCCCGAGCCGTCCACCTCGGCGACCTGCACCACGAGGTTCTTCTCGGCGCTGGCTGCACCGACCGCCAGCGTCAATGAATCGCGGTCCAGCCCCTCGGCGGCGAGCGCATAGGACGATGGTGCACAGCCGATACGCCGGGCGCAGGTGGCCGTGAACCACCAGTAGTAGTAATGCGAGCCGCTTCCATTCGCGACCGCGGCCCGGTAGCTCGGCGCCGCTGCCGACTGGAGTGCGGATGGGCCACGGACGGTCACCGCCAGCGTTTCCGCCGCCGCCGAACTGGCGTGGGGAAGGCGGACAGTCGACGCGTGGGCAGCCGGTGCCGGCGCGCGTTCAGCCTCGGCTCGTGCAGGGCGATCGCTCGACGTCAGTGAGAGCGTCGCCACCCGCGTGGGCGTGATGGTGCGCTCCTGCAGCGCGAAGGCAGGGGTACAACCAACCACGACAACGACGATGTATGACGACAGGGCCAGACGAAGCATTCCCTTCATGGCATCCTCCGCTACGGGACAGCAGCTGCCGCTACGGTGCAGCTCGGCAACGGAAGAACGCTATCCTGCCGGGCTCGCTAACCGAAGTGACCTGCATCACCCAGACGGCCCAGCTTGCTTGAAGTCACGAGTAACCGGCTAATACTGATTAGATAATTCTGGCGTTACCGGTAACCGGCAGCCTGCATCTCGAACAGTTCACCGTACAAGCCGCCCCGCTGCACGAGCTCCTCGTGCGTCCCTTCCTCTGTCACGCGCCCATTGGCGAGCACGATGATCCGGTCGGCCATCCGGACGGTCGAGAACCGGTGGGAGATCACGACCGCCATGCGCCCGGCCATGAGCTGGTTGAACCGTACGAAAACTTCGTATTCTGCCCGAGCGTCGAGCGCCGCGGTCGGCTCGTCGAGGATCAGCAGCTGCGCGGAGCGCATGTACGCCCGTGCGAGGGCAATCTTCTGCCACTCGCCGCCGGAGAGGTCCACCCCATCGTCGAACCGGCGGCCGAGCATCTGGCGATAGCCCGCGGGGAAGCGCGGCAGGAGACTCGACGCCATGGAGCGCTCTGCCGCGTCCACGAGGGCCTCGGGGGGCACGCCTGGCATCTCGGTCGTGGCATCCCTCATTTCTTCGAGATACGCCGTCACTCCCTGAATCTCCCCGACGCCGACATTCTCGTCGAACCGCATGTCGTACCGCACGAAGTCCTGGAAGATTACGCCGATCGCCTCACGCAGTGACGCGAGGTCGTACTCCCGCAGGTCCACGCCGTCGAGCAGGATGCGGCCTTCCGAGGCGTCATACAGCCGCGCGAGGAGCTTGGTGATCGTCGTCTGGCCGGCGCCGTTCTCGCCGACGAGGGCGATACGCTCGCCCGGCCGGATGGCGAAGCTCACGTGCCGGACTGCCCATCGCTCGCTCCCGGGATAGCGGAATCCCACGTCCTCGAACACGAAACCCGCGCGAATGGGATTCGGCACCATGAGTGCGCCCGGCTTCGACGCGATCGTCGGCTTCATCTCGAAGAAGACGAACAGGTCGCGCAGGTAGAGGCTCTGCTCGTAGATGTCGCTCGCCGACAGCAGGAGCCGCTGAATGAGGTCGCGGCTCCGGCCGAATGCGGCGGCGAGGAAGGTGAGGGTGCCGATGCTGATGCTGCCGGCCACGGCGCGAAGGAGGATGGTGACGTACGCGGCGTAGTAGCCCAGCGTGCCGAGGATGGAGAGCAGCGCACTGACGACACCCTTCCGGATGCTCAATGACTTGTTGGCGTCGTAGTAGCGCCGTGCGAGCACGGCGTAGCGGTCGCTCAGCCAGCCGGCGAGCCCGAACATCTGGACTTCCTTCGCCGAGCGGTCGCTCGCGCCGACGAAGCGCAGGTAGTCCAGCTCGCGGCGCTCCGGCGTCCAGCGAAAGAGCAGGGAATAGCTCAGCGAGGCGAAGTGCGTCTCGCCGAGGAAGCTCGGGATGATGGCGATGGCGAGCAGGAGAAGCAGCCATGGATTGTAGACGACCAGCGCGGCGCTCAGCGAGAGCAGGGTGAGCACATCCTGTCCCATCGTCAGCATCATGGCGATCAGGCCGATCCGCCCCGTGGTCTGTCGCCGCGCGCGCTCGAGATGGTCGTAGAACTCCGGATCCTCGAACTGCTCCAGGTCGAGCGTGGCGGCGTGACGCATGAGCCGCACGCTGATCTCGTTGGAGAACAGATCGCCGAGCAGGCTCTCCATGAGCGACGATGCCCGCGCGAGGATCTCACCGACGACGACGATTCCCAGCTCGAGCGCCACCACCTCCCACAGCGGCGTGAGTGACGCGCCCGGCTGGCGCGCCAGCGCGATCACTTCGTCGATGATCAGCTTCGCCGCCCACATGGACGACACGGGGACGAAGGCGCGCGTGAGCCGGAGCAGCACCATCGTCATCGTGTAGCCGCGATGCGTCTGCCACACGAGCCGGAAGAGCTTCGGCACGTATCGCAACGCCGCGATGCGCTCGCGCCAGTTCTTCGGCCGCTCCTCCTCCGCCAGCTTCAGCCGCCCACGCGGCACCATCGGATGCGTCATGCCGTGAAGCTAATGGCCCTGCCTATGCTCACGGGCGGAGCCCAGATGTCGTCCCGCAGGAGCGAAGATCCGCGATTACTGCCGGTACACCACTCCGCCCTTCATGACGAACACGACGTCGCGCACCGCGTGGATGTCACGCGTCGGGTCCCCGTGCACCGCAATGAGGTCGGCGACGAGACCGGGCTTCACGCTGCCGAGTCGGTCATCGAGGCGCAGGATGCGGGCATCCACGCTGGTGGCGGCGCGCAGCGCCTGAATGGCCGGCATGCCGTAGTCCACCATCAGCTCCAGCTCGCGGCCATTCTCGCCGTGGGTGAAGACGCCGACGTCACTGCCGCTGCCGATGGTCACGCCGGCGTCCATCGCCGCCTTGAAGCTGGCGCGCTTCTCCCGGATGCGCGCCGGTTCCGGGTCGCCCGCCTTCCAGCCGCGATACCGGAGGATGGCGTCGCCCGCTGCGACGGTGGGGATGAGCGCGATACCGCGTTCCTTCATCATCCGGAAGATCTCGGGTGTGCCGTCGTCGCCATGCTCGATCGTTGCCACGCCGGCGAGGATGGCGCGCCGCATCCCTTCCGCACTCGAGGCATGGGCCGCGACCTGACGCCCGGAGCTGTTCGTGATCTCGACGATCGTCTTCAGCTCGTCCACGGTGAACGTGGGACGCGTCTCGCCGTTCGGACCCCAGCGGTAGTCGGCGTAGACCTTCACCCAATCCGCACCACGCCCGATCTGATCGCGCACGACGCGCGGGAGCGAGGCGCCATCTACCTCTTCGGCGCCCTGCGGCACGTCCATCTCCGGGGTGAATCCGCGCGGGCCGTAGCTCCCCGTCGCCACGAT
>Ga0157372_10001979_pt1 | contig 22269 bp, 13 predicted proteins | sample C55metaG_FD_115307 | JGI IMG/M metagenome (GOLD analysis project Ga0157372, IMG submission 115307) | Corn rhizosphere microbial communities from Kellogg Biological Station, Michigan, USA - C5-5 metaG | ecosystem: Host-associated > Plants > Roots > Rhizosphere > Soil | place: USA: Michigan... | reverse complement strand
TCTGCCCATACACCGGTGGCCATCTGTGGATAGACAAGCAGCGTTGGGGTGCCTCGGTCGCTGACTGTCGCCACCAGCTTTGCATTCGACAGGTTTATGTTCATGCCGCCTCCAACAGGCTTTATCGCCTCTGAGGGAGCACTCATGCCGGCGATCTTCATTGCTGGTGCCGCGGTCTGGCCGGTTCTGGCAAGATCGGTCCACGGAGTCCAATGATCGATCACCTGCAGAACGGCCCCAACGCCGTTTGCGGGAGGGGTATATTTCAGTTTGAGGAATGACTCACCCCACTGACTTACCCCATCGAAGTCTCCGTTGCCGGTGATCACGTAGAGATTGCCGTTGCCATCCGCGGCGGGCCCCTGACCGGCCATCCAGATACCCGCACCTTCTCCAGCCGTCATCGCCAACATCGCGCTGACTTTGTTGGTGGCAACGTCGAAAGCGAAGCAGTAACCAGACGCCACACCGGCCTGTGTCTCCTTGATCGTGCCCGAGCATCCGAATATGGTCCTTATCCCCGCAACCTTTGTTTCCACGAGGGAAGATCGCTGTTTGCGCATCGCAGCATTGAAATCCTGCTGCCCGCTCTTCCCTTCGATCAAGACCGGCGGCACAGCTTGGCTTCCATCGTTAACGTTAAGAACGAACATAAAGTAATGCGCCGTGTTTGGCTTCCCCGAGCCGTCGTGAGACACCCAACAAACTTGGTACAGTCTGCTTAAGTCTGGATCGATCACTCCGGTCGATAGGCAGCCCCAGTGATCATTGATATTGTGCATATCAATGTCCTGAGAACCGTTCACCGGAGTTCCCAGAGGCACCTGCCAGATCTCAGAACCATCATGTGCATCAACTCCGCGTACGACGTTAGCCATTGATGGCAGCACCATAACGTCGCGAATGCCGCGAGATGTGGAGACTCCGGGCAGGATCAATGGCTGAGCCTCCATGCCGCGGGCATCTCCAATCACTGGGATGATTGTGGCCCTCCTGATCCCCTTCGAAGCGACCGATCCCTGGCTGAGAACCGTCTCGTGTGAGTTCCAGCCACTTCGCGCGTTGTCTCCAGATCGGGTCAACCATGGTTGCATTGTCTGTCCAATTACATGCGGAACCAGACATAGGACGAATAGCGTTCTGACCATCGCAAGTAATCCAAAGCAGAAGGGCTTACTCAGCTTCATTGCTCCTCCTATTGAGATATCAGGACTCGGTCGCCGTTCCGACGCCCTTGCCTGATCAGCGGGGCTTTGTTGGATCCGCCGCCCCGCCTGAGCTGCTCACGTGCTTGACCGCGTGATTCTTCCAGTCATCCAGAAACACGGCTTCGAAGTACTTAGCTGCCGTGGCGTTATCGATTACAACGCCGGCATCCCGATTGGCGAGCACTCCTTCGCCAGACCAGTTCATGCTTGAGACTACGACTTTCTTGTGGTCGAAGACGAAGCCTTTGTTATGAACCTTGTTCTGGATTTTCACGTTCTTGAGATTGATGCCGGCGGCCTGAAGTGCTTCGAGCCCCCCTTTTAGGAGCTGGAACTGGCTCAAGATGATGCGCACATCCTTCTTCGCGGTGATCTTCGCCGCAACTGCGTCAATCAGCTCCGTGAATTTTGCATCAGCAGCGTTGCTGTTTGGGTGGATGTATTGGAGCTGAATGTAAAGGGAAGTTCTTACCGAGTTGATGAGGTCAAGCATTGCTCCTTGGTAGATTCCGGCATCCGGCGTCAACAGGGGGGTGATTGTCATCTTTTCGGCGATAGCTTTGGGGGCAACGAACGAGAAGTTGCCTCTAACAGGATCGGAAAGGCCTGAGAGTGCGGGCACCGGCGGATTCTTCTTTGCCGTCGTCTTTGTTTTGGTGATAGGCAGGTCACTTGCAGCGTGTAACGTCGCCTGCTGAAAATCGGCATCCAGATACGCTTCGAAGATTTGCGCCAGTCGCTTGGAAGTCACAATGACGTGCCAATCGCGATCGCTTATCTTTGCCTTTTGCTGGTCATCGGGCTTTGGATTACCGACTGGATCGATCTCGGGCTGGTTTGAATTGTTGAGATTGCCGCTCGAGAGCCACACAGTATCCGAATCACGGACCATCACCTTGATGTGGTACGCAGTAGGAAACATCCAGGTATCCGCTTCAGGACTTGAACGCACCAGAGCCCACGCAGAACTGAAGCTCTTCGACAGTGAAGTATTCAAATCTGCGACGGTCGTCGGATCCGTCTGATCGGCGCTCGGATTCTTGGGAGGATCGTCGAGCACCAGTTGAAGCGTGTTCCCCGCGAGTTGCGTCTCGAAAAGCTTCAGGATGTGAAGGGATGTGAAATCGTACATACTCACCTTCAGCTTCTCCTTCGTTCCTGAGACGAATTCTTGTAGCTGTGCCCAGCCTGCATCGGGACTGACGTGGCAGACGATGGGTATGGTGCCCGTAACCGACGCGAGGGGCACGGTCGCGCTGACGTAGTCGATTTGAGCCTTTTTCTGCCGCTTGGTAGAGACCTTGGCGGTGATATTCGGATGTACAGTCGCTCTCGAAGGAGAGAACTGGGGCAGGCTGGAGCCGCGAAGCTCTGCTCGATGGTCGGCGAGTTCAGAGAATCTGCCAGGATCATCGTGACTGAATTGCTCGAGTGGTGAGGCAGGTCGAACTTCGACCTTGGTACCTTCGATCCTTGACGGAAGCTTTACCTTCCTAGTTTTCTGGTCCGTAACAGCAACGATCGCTTCTTCTTTGCTTGGCCAATCTTTCTCGATACAAAAGCCCGGCCGCACAAAGAGAACTCCCGGCTTGTCGAACTTGGCGAGATTCCGCTTGATCTTGGGAACGAGATGATCGAGTGTGTTCATGACGAACCTCGTGCTAGAAAGTCTTGGAGATTTGCTGCAGATGAGCACAGCCGCGTTTCACTGGGTCTGGGACATGGTTCGACGCAATTCTGGCGGCGATTTCGGCCAGTTCCTGCAGCCTCTCCTTGCATAGGAGAAGCGCATTTTTTGCATCGGGAGGCAACATCACATGCCGCGTCAGGCCGAAGCCGGGGCCCGCGGTCTTGCCGGGGAATTTCTCTCCCGCCGGCATCAACATCAACCCTTCCCCCATGGGAAGGAGAACTCTCGGCATGAAGTCGATTGCAACCCCACAGAAATGCTTCACCTGATCGCGGGCCTGAACGGCGTCGAACTCAAAGCTCCACGCAAGCATCCGCAGCATGAGGCTGTAAGCGGAATCGAACAATCCGGCCACCTGAGATGCCAGCGGGTCCTCGATCGGATTCGAATCGGCGCCATAGCCACGTTCACGCCCAGCCGAAGGGTTCAGCATAGCCGGACGAGCAGGAGAAAAGTTGGAGCCGTGCTCTTTGCAATCGAGCAACTCTTTGAAGATCGCTACAAAAGCCCCGAAATGCGAGTCGTCACGATCCTGAGATATGCCTTCCCCCTGCTCAGTGATCGTCTCAATCGCCTTGATTGCAGATAAGCGATCCGTAACAGGAACCATCTCCTGAAAATGGATCATCTCGCTCGTAATCTGCTGGGTTGGCGAGCCAATGAAGAGGTCCTTCTCATCCAGGTTGCGGAATCCGGATTCGATGAGCGCATATAGTTCACCAATCGATCCGAACTCAATCTCTTCTGCATCTTCGCCTTCAAAAGCAAGCAGTCTTTTGAGCTCTCGTTGCGGAGAGAGGTTCTGCGGGCGCTCGTAGAGAATGAATCGGCGCAGACTCTTCAGTCCGAATGGCTCAAGCGCGAGGCGGGCATGCAATGGATAGTACTTCGAGTCCTGCGGAAAGTTTGGCCGCAGGTAGTAGGGTGTTCCGCCAATTGCCGTCGTCAGATTCCAAACCAGGGCGAGGTGCAGCATTTCCTGAGACGCAACGAAGTAGATCTGCGCTGCCCAGCGGCGGACTTTCTGTTGTTCGTCCCAGGTCATCCCCCCTTCGGAGATGTCGCGTTTCAGTGAAAAGCCTGCGTAAAGGTAAGAGCATGCAATACCGTGTTCCAACTCGGCAGCTTCGCAGAGCAGCTTGAGCAGATCGCCGCGAGATTGAATGGTCTGTGGTGAACTCATGCGTGGCCCTGCGATCTTTCTTTTGTGCCAAGTTGGGTAGAGATATCGTGGGCGGCTCGCAAAGCGAGGGCGGCGATCGTCAAAGTCGGGTTTGGACTTCCCACCGTTGGAAACACAGATCCACCCACGATGAACAGATTGCGATGATCGTGGCTTCTCAGCTGCGCGTCAACAACGGACGCCTTCGGGTCATCTCCCATCCGACAGGTGCCCATAATGTGACCCGCGCCGTCATATGCCTTCGGATCGGCCCCTAAGTCAACCTCGGTCGCGCCAATCAGACTGAACATGTTCCCCAGGGTCTTAGTGGCCTGGGCGAGGCCGGCATAGCTGTAGTCGGAAGGCGCAAAGGTTATCTTGGGATGCTGAAGCCCCAGCGCGTCGGTGGTCCCGGAAAGCTCAACTCGGTTCTTGGCGTCCGGCGAGACTTCGACCGAGCAACTCAGCCGAACTTGCCGCGACACGCGATCGAAAAGCGCTTGCTGCAGTTCGGCGCCAATCTTCTTTTGATTGCCGACCAGGTCAATGATCTCCGAATATGGCGCACCTTTGCGCGACCAGCCATCGTTATTCAGAGACACGCGAAAGCCAGCGCGGCTCTTCCGAAAATCTCCATCCCGAAAAGATTCGATTCCGGATGTGGATGGAGGGCCGCGGAATGGGAAGAGTCTTTCGGGAACAATGCCGAAAGTGCTTTTGGAGAGATGGTCCATCAGGTACCATCCGACTCTTCCGCTGCTGTTGGCCACACCCGACATTAGGAGCAGCTTCGGGGTTTCAATGGCATTAGCGGCAATCACCACAATGTCTGCCGTAACCGACCTAGCCGAATGTCCATAGGTTATGAAGTGAACATTGTGAACCGATCCATCAGCCTCTTTATCGACTTTGCTTACAACACACTGCTCCCAAAGCAAGGCCCCTGCAGCAACTGCCTTGCCGACATGAACCGAGGCATCATACTTCGCCCCAATTGGACAGATCGGGACACAGATCGAGTTTCCCGCGCACGGAGGACGGCCGTCATAGAGCTGGGAATTTCGGGCAGATGGCGTGCTGCGGACCTTGTACTTGATACCTTCAAACTCTCGGCCGTCAATTCTGTCTGTAATCCAGATATCAGAAAAGCTCGGCCAGATCATGCTCATCGGGAACGGCTTGCTTCTTGGCGAGTTGAAGAGGTCTTTCCACTCATCATGTGAGCCGGCGACTCCCATCTCGTGCTCGGCATCGCAATACCAGGGCTCGAGGTCATCATAGGAAATTGGCCAATCTACAACGTCGGCCGGGAGATCCTTCCCTCTGAAGGTTGATTTCATGCGGAAGTCGGACCGAAGCAGACGCGGCGTGTGTCCCAGCCAATGCCAGGTGGAGCCGCCGGTCCGCCGTTCATAAGTACTCTTGAAAGTGGCGTGCGGATCACTGGACGTAGGTTGATCGTAATAGCCAAGAGAAACGTCTGGGCTTGGCGCGTTTATATCTGCTTCGGCGTTGATGAACGGGCTGTGCAGCGACTTACCAGGATTTGCGATTGCAGTGACGTAATCGCCGACCATCTTTGAACGTGATGGATTCTTGATTCCCGATTCGAGTATCAGGACGCTTGCACCTGCCTTCGCCAAGCGGTAAGCCACCATGGCGCCTGCCACACCTGAGCCGACGATGACGACATCAAAATCGCGCTTCATTGGCCTTCCATCCTTGGTTCGTTTTCAGGTCGATATCGCCAGTGGCCGAAGTAGCCACCGGATAGTCCCGGGGCATGAGCGCCTAGGATTCGCCAACCTAGGCCGCTGAAGTATTCATCCTGTGTTCCATAACGAAGGGTCGCGGGCATGCCATCGTTGTCGTGCATGGCAGAGGTGTACCAGAGAAGTACGACCTGCGTGAGAGTTGGTCGCAGATTGTCATCGGAAACCAACTGTTGTGTTACTTCATCTGCCAGAGTGGGTCCGGGTTGAAATTCATGGAAGCGTCGGAGAATCTCAAGGATGGCAGGCGCAAATGGAGTGCTTTTGAGCCGATCCAGATAATGGCGGCCCAGCGCAGGGTCCAGATCTCCAACCCCGGTGAGAATCGATGAAAGCGCGAGAAAATCGTCAAGCATAACTTTCGCCACTGAGGGAATCGGGAGCCGACCTCAGCTCTCCTCTCCATTAGTCAGGGGATCCCACAATCACGAACTGCCGCCAGAGTCGGAAAGGAGAGACGCTACAGTAGTGATCTGGAAGGCCCTGGCGTTTCAAATAACGACCAATTAGTCAGCTAAGGCCATGCATCACGTGACAACAATGCATGAAGTTTGTTGGGAAGTTGAACGACGTTGCATCAGACAGATCTCAAATTACAAGTGGTTTGGTCCAGTGTTCGGTGGATTTTCCTAATGCGCGGCTATCTGCTGGACACGCAACCGACCGTGACGGAGGGCAACTCTCGCATCCGACTCTGGCGATTGCGCATTTCGCTTCAGAAAGTTGGAGTATTCGCGCCACCTCTCTTCCGATGCAAAGCGGGAACTTCGTATTGCATCAGCCAATGCGCGAAGATGAGCATTCCTTTGTTCAGCCTGCCTCCGATGCAAGAGACTGAAGTCCCCATAGTCGCGGAGTGAGGCGGCAGCACACATTGCATCGGTGACTGTCGAAGCCACGCCTTGTCCCGCGATGGAATCCCGGGCGAAGGCTGCGTCACCGATGCGGCACCCGGGACCGGCCGTCGACCATTGAACCGACGCGGTGGACGCATTGCCCACGACCATCTCTGAGAACGGCGGGAGATCTTTCAGGATCCAATCCGCTCCATTGTCGACGATGTAGCGCTCAATCTGCTGAGGAGATCCGTTAACAAGAGTGCCTCTGCCAACTGCCGCCAGCACCAAGTGCTGCGATGATCCCATCCGATAGACGTATCCGTGAGGCAAGGATGCTATACGCATCCCGGCATCCGCGCTGCTGATGCGCCGGCTCACGACGAAGCTTCTGGCGACCCAAGGCCGCGCGGTGTGTACAAGGTTTGTCGAAGAGATGCTGCGGCGTCCGGTGGCATCGAGCAGGAAAATTCTGCCATGCTGCGCTTCTGAGATCAAGGGCTCGAATAGTCTTCGGCTGTAAGGAAGCATTTTGACATCGGTTGAGGCGGTCAGACGGTTCAGCAGAGCCGCCTCGAGGAGCGGACGTTCGACCTGCGCCGAGGCTGGAATCGGACTCTCTTGAGCAGTGGAACTGACCCAAGCTCGGATTTGCGACCGGTGCAGAGAGTCAACTCCGATTTCCTTCGGATGAACTCCGAACTCAAGAAGGAGAGCGAGCAACGAGGCTGGAACGGAGTCGACCCGAACGCAGGCACCTTTCGACGGAGAACCGTGTACAACCAGGGTTGTGTCGAACGTCTTCGATAGTTCCATGGCTGCGATCAAGCCAGCCGGGCCAGCGCCAAGCACGACAACTTTGTGCGTTGATTTTTTCATTGAGGTGGATCAATGGGTTTAAATCGCGCATCGTTCAGGGAATCGAAAGCCACCAGGAATCCGTCCGCGGCGAGGTCTTCCGCTGCTCCATCAAGACCTGCTGTGCTGCCATTCCCATTCTGCTGACCGATCATGCGGTTTCGAGCCGAATTGATGTCCGCTGCTCCAGCCGGAATGCCGAGCGTATACCCGCGATAGAGTTGCTTCAACAGGCTGACGTATTCCTTCTGTAGCTTCTGATGCTTGGGATTTGCTGCGGGAGCTTTGGCGGCCTTCGGGTTGAAGAGGTAGTCTTCCTCACTGTGGCGGTCAAGCCACTCCTGTACGAAGCTGTACGTCTCGAAATGAGTCTCTCCATCGGCAATAACCGATCTGATCGCCTGAATCATTTCGTCGGTTGCAAAGTCCTCAAGGGTGACGAGAATGCGCGCGTAGAGTCCATCGACGCCGTCGGATGGACGTTCAATATCGATGAAGGATTGAATCGTCTGACGAGTCGCCACCGCAGGCGCAACATCTCTGAACTTGCCGGGTTCTTTGTCGGGAACCTTGCTGGCGACGCGCAAGGCGGGCTTAAACGCCGGAGGATCTAAGGCTCGTAGCGCATCGTTTACCACGCGCACATGACGCATTTCACCATAGGTAATCCGCATGATCTCTGCCCGGGCAGCGCGTGCGTCATCGCGGACGGATGCTGGAAGCCTTGTTGTCTTGAAAGAGTAGGCGGCCGCGAGGTACTCGTGGATGACGGCCAATTCGACTCCAGCGGCATAGCGCAGGTGAGTGAGCAGCTCCTTCTTGTCGGCTAGTTTCACTGCCTTGAAAGTGCCTGGCTTGTATTGATCCGTGATCTCGCGTGATTCGAGCACGAAGTTGAGAGACTGCCATTTGTCGTTGATCTCGTAATGGCTCATGATGACGGGAGGGTCGACGAGGCTCGCGGGTTTGGGAAGCTTGTCCGGGCTTCGATCCTTGCGTTCCCACACCACATAGGTGTTGAGTTCCGGCGTGTTCGTCTGCGTGCTGGATACGGGCGGCAGAACGATGTCCGGGTGATTCGACGCCCAGTAGAAGCATGCACAGTCGCGGAAATCGTGCGTCCACGGGCTGCATAGCGACTGTGTCAACTCACCCGGAAGGAACATTGCTGCGAGCGCACCGTTGTCATCGAGATACCTTGCGCGATTGCCAACGAGCGAGACGGAGCGCCCATTGTCGGTTCTTTCAATCGTGAGGCGGACTTCACTTCCCTCCGTCAGCAGTCGAATCGCAGTCCACGGATCAAGGGGCGAGCGTCTCGGCCCCGTACTCGAAGAGCGAGGCTCCGCAACCTTGAATTCCTGTTTTCCCAATAGACCGAACTCGCCTTCGATCAGGGTTACGTTCCAGACCTGACCGTCCTTCACGCTCTTGGCGAGCTCTCGATAAACCCCAACACGATCTGCTGCAAGCTGACCAGACTTGAAGGCGTTCTGAACACCTGCAGGGTCCACTGAGATGATCCGAACGGTGACCGGATTGTCGTTGTTTCTAATGTCGACTTCCAGGAACGGAAAGAACCGCCGCTCCAGGTTCCGCAGATCACATTCGAGCCCCGGAAAGCAGTTCCCCACACCGGATTCAAGCCGTGTGGAGACGGGGTTGCCAACGATCGTCGATGTAGCTGTTGGAGCCGGCACTCCGCGACGCAATGCCGCGACATTCCGCGGAATGAGCTTGATTGGAGCCTGCTCTTTCATAACCGAGCCTCCGTACGATCAGAGAAGTAGTCAGGTACAGCAGCTGTGAGCTCGCAGTAGCTCGCGAGGCAGAAGTCCAGCCACCCTCGAATGAATCCGCAGGAGGAATCGCTGCGTGAAGATGCCTCCTGGTGGCAGCCTCCAGAGCAGAGATATCGCGCCCAACAAGTTCTGCAGGCGGCTTGCGAGTGGACATGCCTGTCGATTAGGAAACTGTTCCGAAGCGAGGAAGACAGGCCATCATTGTCTCCAAGCCTGAACTGCGAGTTGCCAATGGCGCGATGACATGCGTACCACTCGCCGCTCGCGCTGACGGAAAAATAACCGCCACCTGCACCGCACGGGTAGGGCGAACTGGCACCGCGATGGATCTGCTTCAACGCAACTGCGAGATTGGTGAGGCGAATCGGCAAACCTTGTCTCGCTCGATCCAATTCAGGTTTCGCCGCTTCGATCATCGCATCCAAGTATCGAGGCCAGTCGTCATCGAGAAGAGCGGACCCATCAGCGCTCGATCGCAGGGGCGCGAAGCCTGCCTCTTCGTATCCGAGAGCAACGATGTCATCGAAACGCTCGCACAGGCGGAATTCGCCGCGCTTGACTGTAGCCCGCGCCGACACGTGTGCCCGGCCGGGATTTTTCACCAGCTGTCCGGCAGCAGTGATGAGTTGATCGAAACTCGCTTTGGCGGAATTCGCGGCCGGCCTTTGCTGGTTCTGAACCTGGCTTCCACCGTCGATGCTTACGGTCACGGCGAATTGGTGATTGCGTATGAGCGCAAGGTCAGCATCGTTCAGAAGAGTGCCGTTCGTTGTCACCGAGAAGCGAACGTTCAACTGACGGCGGAGTGCTTTGCTTGACGCATATTCGACCACCCGATGAACAAGGCTCCGATTCACAAAGGGTTCACCTCCGAGGAACCCAACGGTGATGGGACTGTGCGAGCTCGCTTCCAGAAACAGGCGATCGACAGCTCCCTTTGCAACCTGCCATGACATCGGATTCGGCTGGGCTCCTTGGAACGAACCCCGGGCCGCATAGCAGTAGGAACAGGAGAGATTGCAGCTGGAGCTGACGTTGAGGGAGATACTCTGTGGGGATGGAGCTGCGACTCCGTCCAACTCCTCTTCACCGAAGGCACTCTGCGCCAGAGCCGAAAAGAGACTAATGCTTTCCTGATCGTCCTCGCTGCTCGTTAGTTCCCCAGGAAGATCGAAGATTCGTGAATGGGGAACAATGAGAACGTGCTCTCCCTGGTCAGATCTGAATCTGCGAAAGAGCGGAGCTGAGGGATCTCCTTCGATGATTGCGAACGGAGAACTCATGACGGATCTCCGGATTTGCCCTTCGCCTGTGTGCGGGCCAGACGGGCAAGCACTTCATCTCGTCTTCGCGCAGCTCGATCGGATATGGCACGCCTGGGTTTTCGCAAGGCCTTCCCTTTCGCTGAAGAGGCCTTCTTCAAGAATTGATTGACCCAGTCCATCAACAGCTCGTATTGCCAGACAGTCAACGTCAGTGGACCGCCGTTGGAATTCCTCATGAAAGGCGGCATGCGCATGGTGGTCAACCCGATTCCCGCGGTCGTCTCATCGCTCTCAGCCTCGAAGGGAAGCCTCACCAGCTTCTGCAGGCGATTCGGATACTGCGCTATGAAATCGCGCAGACCGTCGAGATCGGAGAGCATCCGGTGCCTTCGCCGCGCATGTTCGGTAAGCGGGAGCGGGACATCATCGCTGACCGGGGGCAAGGGAAAAGATCGATTCCGCAATTTATCCCTTCCTCCCATAGCGTGAAGGGGCTCGCTGGTTTGGTCGCCGCGGACCGCAGTGGCCGCGAGATGCTTTTCATCGAGAAGAACAGCCTTATCTCTGCGCTGAAAATCAAGATTCAGGAGGCAGATAGTCTCATAGACGCGCTCGAAGAGATCCTCGACCCACTCATCGACCTCGCCTTTTAACATGGTTCTGCTGCGCTCCTCGTTGTCTGCGGAACGGTCGTTTAGTTCGTCGGCGAGAGAAAGGAATGGCCGCCTGTCGGGAGCGAAATCGGGTGGCGATACAAACACGTTCGCCGCTGCGCCAAGGGAAGAATTGGGCAGCTGGAGAGTGACTTCAATTCGCGCCTCGCAGGTATCGTCAACTACGCCGAGAGATGGGTTTGGACCGTTTTCTCTGATATCTGCTCCGTCGTAGGTATCGGCGGGCTCGTCTGGTGACGTGGAGTCGGCGCGCGCATTTTGCCAACCAGCCTTTGCGTTGAGGAAGGCTCGCGTTGGATCCACAGGAGCAAACAGTCCGCCGTTTTCATCTGACCGGTGCAGCTTGGCGGCGAAGGGAGGGCCGTAGAAGTGTCCTCGCGCAGGCGTGAACCTGAATCGGATCACCTCAACATTCACCTTGGACAGGCCATTCTCGAGCTGAGTCCAAGGTTGGTTCACATTGGGCGCCGGTTGAGTGCGGCTCCTGATCACCTGGAAAAACCCCAAGGGTATGTTCTTGCCCGGCGGGATCATGCGCTCTTCTGCTGGAACACTGGGAGGGCTGCTCGCCAATATCGGGACAGGAGCGAACTCCTCAGCAGAGACTTTTAATTTGGGGAATGTCCCGAACTGAAGCTGCGGTTTTCCAGTTCTTCGAGACGCCTTGGAATTTCTGGCGTCGATGGTGATCGTCAGGTCCTTTAGAGAAAGCCCGTTCTTCGCCAGCAGATCGGGTGTAACTGGAACGTCTTTCCATTTTGCGGGCGCCGCGCCTTTTGCGCCGACGGATGCCCAAAGCTCGAGGAACGGACAAACGGGACGGATTAGTCCACCATCGCGAAACTGCAGGGAATCCGGAAGAACCGGCTCGACGGAGCCTTCCGACCGCATCTGCAAGGTCCAATCCGGCTCGATCGTAGTTTCACCGGTGCTGTGAGGATTTGGAGCCTGCACCCAGCGATAGGAGGATTGAGGGCTTGTACTGCCACCCAGCCGCGCAATTGCGATTGGCGGATTGATGAAAATTCGTTGGATAGTCTCTGGCATTCAGGTTCTCCCCAGACTTCCAGACCGGTCAGCAATAGCTTTGGCCTGTGCGCACGAATCACGATCGACCTAGCCATAGTTGCATTTAGGCCGCCATTGCTGGCTCACTAGAAACAGAACATCGAAATTGAACGATAAATGCGCTTTAAGGACCTGCCTGAGCGTCGGTCTAAGATCTGCAGAATTGCACGGAAGAACCCTTAGAGATTTGAGATGGATCACTCTAGCAATGAAAGCCAAACACTTCAAGAAGAAACCACCCTCAAATCGCGGCAATCTTCCCAACGGTGGTCTACGAATTCAAGAGCGACAGACTAACCTCGGTAAAAAGTCGGAGCCAGCTAGCTCCATCTCCGCCCCGCTTGAAGTTAGCTGGCATCCTCGTGCAAGTTTTCGGGGCCCCAGTGTGTCGCGCTGAGCTAGCTACTTTCCCAGAGCGTACGCAACGATATCGCGGAGTGCGAAGTCTTCTCCTTTACTTCGAATGGTCGGCGTCCAGTTGGGATCAGAAACGAGGAACGAATCGTTATCGCCGAACATCATTCCCAGGAACACTTCTGCCACGATGCGGCCACCGACGGGCCCGAGCTGCGGAGTCGTGATCTTCCTATTCTCATCCTTGATCGGGATTTTGATGCTGGTTTGGTTTTGAGCCGCCTCGGCCAGGATGTAAGTCCACAGCGGACATTTGCCTTTGAAGGCTTCGAGACCCTTCATGCTGGCTATGGATCCCTTCACGTCGTCATCACTGGGGTTGTCTACGGCCTTACCGATGATGATTTTGTCGTCATCGAGAGGCTTGACGTGCATCGCCCGTGCGACGTCCTGTCCGGTGGGGAGACCCAGTTCGAAACTGCGGAGAAGATTACGCTGCGCCAGCGAAGGGGGCGGATCTGAAACAACTGTGCCGGGCAGTACTGAGAGTGGTGTCACAACCGAGGTGTCAATGCGATATGCGAACTGGAGCCGCTTCTTCATATCAGCGTCTGCGGGATTGATGTTGTCGGGATCGCCTCCATAGGGGCGTAGATCGCCCTCCAAGTCGATGAAGCAGCCCCAGTCAATTCCACGATTCGCAGCCATTTCCTGGAACCCGGTGAGGCCTTGAGCAATGCCGTTTGGGATTTCTGGAATAGTGTTGGGCAGTATTGGGAAAATCGGAAGGAGCGTTGCATCGTCGCTGTTGAGCCTGTAGCCTGGCCGGATCATAGAATGGCCGAGGCGGTAAGCGGCGACCGAGAACTCGACCGGCATGAACGGCTCGTTCTTCCAGTGGAAGAACTTGAGCTTCGATTGATCATACTTGCCGTGGGACTTGAGGCCATCCAGGACCGAATTGGAAACAATCTTGGGAAGGAAATCATGGACTACGACCCATTGATAGTGCCACCGAACAAGCTTCTGAACCTCTGGAAACGACAGCGTCTTATTCTCATCGACCGCCCGATTATGGAAACGCAGCATCAAGCATTGAAACTGCGAAACAATGCTGTTCTCGTCGTTGCGAGGGTCACCAATGAGCGCACGGGCTGGAGTGTCGCTGTTGCGCGGGAGGTCGGGAGCTCCGTTGGCGAGTTTCTTACCCAATAGGAACTTGGGGCCGCCACTTTCGTACATGTAAGGTTGATCGCCCGGTCCCCTGCCATACACGTTATCAAGGTCAAGCGCAGGCGTCCTGAAGTCCGTCAATGCATCTGGATCGCTGTGCTGGATCAGGGTTGTCATCGGATCGAACGTAATGTCGTGATCGATAAACTGACCAAAGTAGGTGTAGAGAGCGGGGATGCCGCTCTCTTCAGCATCAAATCCGTCTTTTGGTGCGTCAAATCCGGACGTCATTGCGGTTCCAAGAGCCATCAGGGCCGCTCGGCTGTCCGCATCAGTTTTGCCATATGTGGCCGCCGGCAGTGACCGGAACAACCGTCCGAAACGTCCTTGGAAGTTGGGCGATTTAGATGTTGACATCAAACCGCGCAGCGGTTTGCCGTGATGAGCGAATGCGGCGAATATCGCACGCATGCTCTCGGGATAGCGTGAGGCAGGTGTAGAAGCCTGGATCGGGCCTGGGGTGGGTGCCGTCATAATCGATCTCCAATGCCATGAATTTGAGGAAGATGCCAATAGGCGCGAATGATCAATTACTGAAAACTGCCTGATCACCGCAAACGTATCAAGACTAAAACCTCTCGCGTAAGCACATTGATCGTACCGTCGCTGAAAACGTGCGTACGTGCCTCTCCATTGGCAAACCTCCCGCAGAAGAGAGTGCGATCGCGCCGCGATTTCTGTATCGAATAGTGATAGCACCACTCTGAACGTTTCAACAATCAGAAACTTGAGGGTTGAACTTGCAATGTTGAGAATGCCATGGCACAAGTTCCATTCGCTGGTCGAAACCGCTTGATCGATTATCGCGTTGAAGTATCTCCCCAACTGCTCCATCAGGATTGGGCTCTTCAAATTGGTAATCTCTACCAATTGCCCATGGGCGGATAACCGGGTAAATACTCTGCTCCTTCCCTGCTTAGTTATCACAACTGCTGGAAGGAAGCGCTCCCAGTCTCGCTCGCTTACCTGAATCGATTGTTTAGATCTAGAGGCTCTGAATGATCAGCACAAGCAAGGCGCAATCCTGAATTAATGCGCAAATAGGCGACGACGGCTATGGCACTCTCGCACTCATTTCACAGCGAATAACGTTCACTCAGTCCATTCTTGTGACGCAAATGAGGGATCAACAACGAGGCTGCCGGAACGGCATCGCGGGATCATATCGGGAATCAGCGTAATCGGCCTTGCGAAAAGGTAGCAGCAGCAATATGTGACATTGCGCTTCGGGATTTGACATCCGGAAGCATGTCCAGGCCTCTGAGGAGAATCTCGCGAATTCAGAGCGATGGCCCTCGAGCTGGCGGCGGAGATGAACTGAATTCAACCTCTCTCAGATGTGCCCCAACCTGCTTCTGCTGGCTTCAGCCACGCGACCAGCTGGTCACTCGGTTCGCTGCGAATACTCCCGTTTTGGGTCTGAGGCCAATCTGATGCAAAAAGAAGATTGTAGATACGATGGCTCGGAGGGCCATGGTGGCTTCGTCGGCCAGAGAATGTTGGCGCAAGATGCTTACTGAGGCGTACTTCAACTCGCAACCATTAGATCTGAGAACAGCGGATTCTCAGATCTATCTTTCTAGTTCTGTACTCGAAGCAGGCTTCATAGACGACGCTACACGCTTTGATCTGACTTCCTCGTGCGGGAAGCGATTGCTTCAGCAAAGACCGTTTATCGGTGGCTATCCGTGGCTTGAAAAGCAAGGCATGCTGCAAGAGTGACTTGCCCTGTTCTGACTCGAGACTAGGTCACTAGCGGCGACTACCCGTCAACGTGGACAAACTCAGGTTGACTAGGCCGATTTCAATCGACTGGACGTCCTCGGAATTGTCCTCCGTCGCTTCAACAAACTCCGCCCTCGCTCAGTGGGGAGGCCCTTCGACCAAATAACGAATAGTGCGGATGCGAGGAGATGTCGTTTCAACCTTCTTTCGTGATCATCATCGGTTGGCGGTGATCCCTGGTCAGTTGTGGTCTTTTCTTGCAACTCAGCAGCTCGTCGCCGATTTTGCTTTTAGTGAGGGCTCTCATCCTTTTGTGCGTCGACCGGCTGAATCTCTTTAACGATCTGATTGAGAATCCGCTTGCGATCACTGGTTTCTGACACATCAGGTCCCAAGATCTCCAGCGCGGTTTGGACACTTTCGATAACCTGTTGTTTCTGAGCAGGCAATGCCCGTGCTGCATTGCGGAGGGCCAATGCCGCGTGATACTGCACAAACGGCCGTTCCACACGGAATCTATCGACGATCCATTGCAAAGAGGAGGGGGCGGGCTTGAGCTGAAGCATCACGATGAAGGCTAGGCGCTCGCCCGCGATCACCGACGATTGAAATTGCGCACCTCGCGAAAGCGCTGCCGGCACCACCACTCGCATCTGCGCAACGATGCCTTCCATCCGGATGGTGCGATCATCGCCCGGGAGCATCTCCTTGCGGATGGTTTCATACCGCTCGGCCAGGCTTTTCAGTTCCGCTACTGCAAAATCAATGTCTTTCGCGGTCAATGGTTGGGTCACGGTTGCGGCCGGAACCACATCGGAGAGAGCGATCCGCTTTTGGACCAGCTGATCACCCTGGGTTCCACCCAGGGTATCGAGCGTGCTCTTCTCGGCAAGCGGCGCTCTCTTCTGGACCACGGATTCAAATTGTGAGGGGGCGTTGAGGGTCTCGGTCAGATAAAGACCAGCGTAGAAGAAGGCCACGAAGAAACCGAGGATCCCAAAATACACAGCGGTGCTTACAGCTACGGGTTGATCGGCAGGCATGACGGCGAAATAGCGCCCGAACTGGGCCATGAGCTCTGGGATCTTCCCCAAAGAAACGAGCGTCGCGCCAACGACCAATTTCGTCAGCCAGTCGGAGATCTGTTCGAGATTGGTGTTGGGAATGTAGCGTGGCTCGTTCCTGGCCTCCCGCGCCCGAGTGTCATCCTCCTCCGGGGACCCGCCATCGCGTTCTGTTCGATAGCGCGGCACGCCAAACAAAAAGCCGACAAGAGCACCGATCGAAAGAGAAGATAGACCAACCATGAAGGTTGAGCCGAGAGAGTGAAGGAGGAGGGACCAGAATCCGATGTATGGATTCGCGCCCTGATATTCGAGCCCACGGTAGATGCTGTGCAGGAGGAGAATGACAAAACCGATTGCAGCACATGTCCCAAGCCAAGCGAACAAGACGATCTTCTTCCAATCCTGCTGGTCGTATCGATCTGCCTGCAAAAAGCGTGGTAGCATGTCGGGATATCTAGCCTCTAAATGAAACTGATGTCAAGAGAATTGGTGAAGGAAGACTGAGCATCCACAATTCGCGTTGCTTGCTGATATATCCCTGAGTAATTCCTCGTCTTCCAGAGTGACAGCAAGCTTCTAGAGTGCTTAAGTGAGGTCGTCCCATGCGCAACATCCTTGCCCAGCTATTTTCGTCGATAATAGTCAGCATCCTGGCCAATTCCATGCGACTAGTTTGGCCAAAAGCAAAGACTTTAGCCAACCGTTCTTCGCGCACCCTAGCTTTTCAATTTCACCGTCCAGCGGAAAAATACTTCTAGCGAACACAGGATGTTAACAATACGGTCACCTTGGTAAACGGCGAGGTAAGTGAACAGTAGAAGTAACAACAGAGCCACGCCTAAGCGAACTATTCCTAAGAGGTGAGGCGGAATTCTAGCCTTTAGCATGTAGTAGCGCAGTAAACCAGAAAAGAGAGCAAGCAGTATGACGGCCGCCAGCATACTAACTCCAATCCCAGACATACCACTCGTTCCGGTAAAGGCACCGACCGCGATGGTGATGATGCTGATTAGGGCGAACAGGGAGAGCCAATTGCGAAACAAGTAGCGTAGGACGCTTGTGGGTACGGAGATTTCGATCATGCCCCAGAAGAGTTTGCCAGAAATGGCTATCCAGCTGGCGAGTTTCCTACCAGCTTGCCCGTAACGATCGGCAAGGTTCTGTAACATCTCGCCAAAGATGGTGACGCTTCGCGCCAAATCGGTCAGAATCTTGTGGGGATCTGCTGGCGCCGACCCGATCAGATAGGTGTGCCGGATGATTTGCTGAGCCTGTTGCGAAAGCTCTCTTGGGGTGATCTGTTTTCTCACGACTGAACCCTTCTTTCGGGGCTGTTCGCAGCGGGCGATCGCCATGTGTCGTCAAGCAAGTCGCGAACGTAGCGTCGCTTTTCGCCGGACATTTTCAGGTTGAGACGATCAACGAATTCTTGCCACTCATTCGCGATCGCCTGCTGCGCCTCCTTGATAAAATTTTCCCGAATGCGCATAGTATCCGCATCGGAATCGGGGAGTATGGCGGTGATCAGGCGCTCAGCACCGTCCAGGCGGCCGCGCAACATGTCACTGAGACGCCATTCCTGGTCGAGGAAGGCTCCGAACGCGCCTAGGCTCTGACCCCGAAGATCAGGCCCGATCGCGCCGGGCGGGGCCGTACCGGCGATCGGGCGTGTGTCCTGCGGACTGATGCGGAAGATGTCGACGGTTTCAAACTCTCCAAGCGCAGTTCCGAAAACAATCGGATAGATCTCAGAATCTTGAAGCCGAAATCTTGCCAGACCATCCGGAATTGGCGGATCCAGACTAGACAGCGTTCTAAAGAGGTGATCCATTGCCCGAAAGAAATAGAGTCCAGCGGGTTCGCCTGCGAACTGAATGACGCTGGGGGACCTTCCGGGCGCGGGAATGACCTGCCTGGTGTAAAACTCTCGTAGCGATTGAGCTACCAATTCCACGAGGGTGCCAAAGGTGACGGGAGTAGGCACTTGTCCCTTAGCGTCGGGCAAAAGAGTGAGAAGACCGGTGAATGTACGGTTTTGAAAGAGCCAGCGAACGCGTGCATCTCGACCTGCATCGGAGGCGCTGTAAAAGGAAGGAGAATCGGCGGGTGGATACTTTGCAATCATATCCGCAGGCTTGACCGCCATGTCGTCCAAGTAGGGAAACTCGATCCCCATTGCGCGAGCCGCGGCCTGCGGATCAACGATGAAATTGAGGTACTGTTGCCAGCAGTCGAAAGCAACAGAACTCTGAAATGCAGAATTGATATCGATATTTAGAGGTGCTTTGTCGAAGACCATGAACAGCGCCGAGATTTTGCCTAGCTCGTCAAGGCTCTCGTTTTTCAACTTGGAGTTTCGCAACTGCTGCAGTTGAAGGCGCAGAAAGCGGATGGCTCGCTCACAGTAGTCGAGATCGAAGAAGCCGAGGAAAGTCTCCTCGTCGCTGGTACCGGGCACTCCGCTCCCGTGCGGCGGGTAGTTTAATTCTCGCCAAGTGCCAACGATAGAGCGTATGGCCTGACCTTGAGCAGAAGATGGATCAACGCTGGCGGCAGCGGCCAGACGAATGGCGATCTGGTCTGAGGTACCGGAGAGGCGCAGCCGACGGTAAGTTCCATTGCCGAGAGATGATTGCGAACCTTGAAGTGACAGGCCTTCCTTCTGAATTGTTTCGTTTATGTGATCGATAACACGGTGCAGTCGCGAGATGTCGGCATTCCACTTGATCACATCTTCCAAATCTTGACGTATCGTTTCATAGCGGGGCAGGACAATGAGCGCGTCAAGCGAGTTCTCTACGGCATCGGGACGATCCAGAATGCCTACGCGCTGCATCTTTTTAAAGGCGATATCCTCCGGACTGGGCTCGATGTAAATCAGTTTGCGGTCCACCGGCACTTGAGCATGTCTGGTTTTCATGGTGTCGATGGCGTATGTAAACGGCTTATTGTCTAGATAGCCCCCATCGCCGAAGGGTCTCTCCCAGAATTCGACCTCGGATCCGATCGCGGATTCATAGACTTTGCACATCTCGGCGAACTTGGGGGCGCCGACAAGCTTCGAGACCGCCGGTCCCAAGAGGTTCAAAGTCCTTTGGTCTGCTGGAACGGAAGCCAGATACTCCTTGAAGCCACTACGTTCGATGACTTTCACTATGTCGCTCAACTGCATGGGTTCGAACGCCACCGGAAATGAAGAGGTGCAACGGGCGGCGAAGGCGAGGAACGGGTCCATGTCGCTAGTGAAATCATGGATAGGCCGCGTGGGATCTCCCGGACGGAATTTGAAGTGATAGAAGTTGCGATAGCGTTCCTCTTTCACGGCCTCATCGGTAAGGGGGATATCCAGAGGCAAGCCACGGAGGTCGGTGGTGGTACAGAAGAGATCAAGATCCTCAACGAGAGGCTTACGAGCTGCGCCGCCGGCAGGAACATTCATCCTGTTGAGGGCCGAAAGCAACTGAAGATACATCCACTGTGAATTGAGAAGGGAGGGGCGAGGATCTTGAAACAGATAGTTTGGCTTGACTTTCTCATCATTCAGAAGCAAGTTGAGATCGGCCTGGGTAATCCACAGCTCCGCCAGGCTCTCAAGAGACAGGTTGTTCGCCAATGCTTTAGCTAGGTAGATAGCGTTGATGCCGCCTGCAGAGGTGCCTGAGAGAATGTCGACGATAAACCGGCTTCGGATTGTCCCGGCAAGTTTTGATCCGCTGACGAGGCCTGCTTTGCCCGGCCGGTCTCCGAGCGGTTTCGGAGCCGAGGGCTGCAGCAAGGAGAAGTGTGCTGGCTCACCGACAACCTGTGCGAGCCGGCGATAGACCTGCTCGACGTAGCTGAGCTCTCCGGGCTCTTCAGCCGTAGAGCGCACCAAATGCAGCATCTCTTGAACGATGCCATTAATGTAAATTGTCAGTGACACGCCACCGTAAATGACGACCGCGAAACGAATCTCACGCTCTATGTCACCTTGGTTGAGGCGAACCATCGTGGCGGGGCCGGTGACGAGCGCCGAAGGAATAGCGGTGGCGCGTGGAAGGCTGGGTCCTGCGGCGGGCGCACAAGAGACGCCATCTTTGGCAGTCTTCTGAGAGTGCTGATTCATAAGTCACCATTTCACTAGTCGAGATCACAAGGTAGCGCCGATACTCTGAAGCATCGCAGCTTGTCGAATGGATTTGATTTGTCGGTTCTTTCGGCGCCCTTAGTTTTCTGGCGCCTGCCCCGCCGATTGCGTTTGCTTTTTGTCGACGCCGAACAAAGTGGTTAAAACCTTTTTTGCGTCGATACCGATGCCGATGCGATAGTAGTCGCGGTTTTGTTGTTTGTAGGGCAGAATGAACACGCTTGGAGATGGATAGCACACCGTTGTTTCCGACGGGGTGCAAGTGGCAGTCGCTGTATTGGTCGCTAGAGTAACGGGAGAAAGGATCAGTGGCGACAGTGTCTGATTTCTCTGCAGTCGAGTCGTTGTGGCTGCAAAGAAGTAAAAGCCTGAAGATTGGATCGGAACAATCGCATCTGCCTTTACTACGAAGCGCCTCAGGAACCCGCCCGTGATGGACTGATCCTGACCCAGCGCAAAATCAGCGATCAATCGTGAGCACCCTCCGGCGGAGCTGCACCACGTCATTGGATCAGAACTGACGAACCATCTGTCCACTATCCGGATTCCGGCGCTCCACTTCAGCAAGAAGCTGGAGCGATCTTCGTTACTGAAACCTATGGCTGAAATTTGGGTGCCTGGAAGAGGTTTGTCGGGAGTACTGTCAGGGTCGGGCCGGACGACGCATCCTTTTGGTTTGCTTGAGTCATAAATGCCAGAGGCGGGTAATGGCGGGCTATAACCTTTCGCACTTGTAAATCGCTGCTGCAGCTGGTCGCACTCATTGGTGCCGTAATTTGGAACGTTGAAGCCCTGAACAATTTCGGTTGCGCTTAGAGGCGTTGTGGCGCCAAAACCGATGAATGGAGTGATAGTCAGCTGACCGGCGGAGCCACCGGCATTGAAATCCCTAAACTGATAACCAATTGTGTAATCGATGGAATTTACAGACTGAGGTAAGTTGGAAGCGGTCAGCGCTCCGTTCGGGTCTGTGGTGGCAGCCACAATGTTCTGTTTCGAAGAAGAACTTGGCGCACTTAGGTAGCGAGACCGGAACCAGATGCCTCCCACATCTCCCCGGAACCGCGCGCTCATCGTCAAGTCGTAGAAGCCTTCGGAGACGCTGCTCTGGGCGCTCAAATCGGATTGCTGGAACCCCCCGAGGAGAAGATAGTCGAACGTCCTCTCTCTGTACCCAAGCCGGGGGCCCTTGATCTCTACGGGAGCAATGGAGGTGACAATCCCGTCATGAGTGGTTGCGCCGCAAAGAAACTGTCCATCCGCCAAGGCATTCTTCAGTTTTAACTTGGTTGAATCTCCATCGGTAATTGTCGACGCCTGATCAGACGCGAGCTCTTCGAGGACACCGGACAAGGAACAAGAGCTTTCATCATCTCCAATGAAGAGTTGAATTTGGTCGCCCTTCTGCGCGGGTCCGTTCTTGATCTTG